>Ga0224512_10000553_pt1 | contig 39126 bp, 33 predicted proteins | sample SF_May12_sed_USG_4_FD_169103 | JGI IMG/M metagenome (GOLD analysis project Ga0224512, IMG submission 169103) | Sediment microbial communities from San Francisco Bay, California, United States - SF_May12_sed_USGS_13 | ecosystem: Environmental > Aquatic > Marine > Sediment | place: USA... | reverse complement strand
CACCGATCCGCGGACCACGACTTGGAGGAATCGATGAGGACTGGACGCGTGCTCTCGATCTTCGCGATGTGCGCGCTCGCCCTCGCCGCTGTCCCCGTGGCGGCCCAGGGGCCCCCGAGCGAGACGCCGCGCAATGCCAACAAAGCGGGCAAGGAGGCAGAACTCCTGCCCGATGAGCCGGTCGTCACCCAGCACACGGCGCGCATCAACGGGCAGTCGGTGCGCTACACCGCCGAGGCCGGCTGGCTCCCGATCCGTGAAGACGGCAAGCTCACGGCCAGGATGTTCTACGTCGCCTACACGCGGGACGGCGTGACCGACCTCAGCGCTCGGCCGCTCGTGTTCTCGTTCAACGGCGGACCAGGCACCGCCTCGGTGTGGATGCACATGGGCTACACCGGTCCTCGCCGCGTGGTCTACGACGACGACGGGTTTGCGCTCCGGCCACCCGGTGCCCTGGAAGACAACCCGCAATCGATCCTGGACGTAGCGGACGTCGTCTACATCGACCCCGTCGCCACGGGATTCAGCCGCATGACGGAAGGGGAAGACCTCCACAAGTACCACGGCACGCTCAGCGACGTGCAGTCGGTGGCGGAGTTCATCCGGCTCTACATCCTGCGCAAGAACCGCTGGATGTCTCCCAAGTTCCTGATCGGTGAGAGCTACGGAACGACTCGCGCCTCGGGGCTCGCGGGTCACCTGGTGCGGGAGCACCAGATCTACCTGAACGGCATTATCCTCGTCTCGATGACGGGGCTCGACGTGGATCAGGGCGACGACATCTCCTACGCCACGGCGCTTCCCCACCTCGCGGCCACGGCGTGGTACCACCGGCAGCTCCCCGCCGATCTCCAGTCGCGCCCGCTCAGGGCACTTCTGGACGACGTGGAGCGGTTCGCGATGGGGGAGTACCTGGCGGCTCTGGTGCAGGGTGATCGCTTGGACGACACGGCCCGCGACGCGATGGCCGTGCGCGTAGCGCGATACATCGGGCTCACGGCGGACTACGTGGCGTCCACCAACCTCCGCATCAGCTCACGCCGGTTCTGGAAGGAACTCCTCCGCGACCAGCGCCTCACCGTCGGACGCCTGGACAGCCGGTACCTCGGCGTGGATTTGGACGCTGCGGGGGAGAACCCGGAATACGATCCGGCCATGGCCGACTGGAACGGCCCATTTGCCGATGCCGTGAACCGCTACCTCAGGGAGGAGCTGCGCTACAACCCGGATCTCGAGTACAACGTGTGGGGCAACGTCCGACCCTGGAACCGCGACCAGTCGGCGAATGTCGGCGAGATGTTGCGGCAGGCGATGCGGAATAACCCCTATCTCAAGGTCCTGATCCAGGGCGGCTACTACGATGCCGCGACCGACTACTACAGCGCCGCGTACACGATCTCGCACCTTCAGCCGGGCGGCGAGTTTCGCGATCGCTTCCGCTTCGCCTGGTACGAGAGCGGGCACATGATGTACTTGCGGAAGCCGGACCTGGGGAACGCCAACAACGACCTGAGAAACTTCATCCGGTGGTCCATGGAGGACGTGCCCGACTACCCGAGAAGGGCTCGGTAGGGGGGTCGCGCCCACAATCGAGCGAATTCGCTGGCTGATTGTCGGCCCGACGGATATCTTGACGAAGACGTGAGCGGAAGGTGTCACGATGATCGATCGAATACGCGGCAGCGAGCAACCGTCGGACGAGGGGCGCGCCGCCGAATCCGGGCGGCTCGACCGACGCACTTTTCTCCTCTCGGCGCTCGCCGCAATCCCGATGGCGTGCCAGCGAAGGTCAGCGCCCCTCCCTGAGGTGTTCGCTGGCGCGACAACGCCGCTGTATCGGATCTCGCTGGCTGAGTGGTCGCTCCACCGCACGCTCGGTGCCGGCCAACTGGACCATCTCGGTTTCTCCGCTGCAGCGCGGACGGACTATGGACTGGACGCCGTCGAGTACGTGAACTCGTTCTTCAAGGACAAAGCGGACGATCGGCAGTACCTCGACGAGCTCAAACGACGAGCAGACGATCACGGCGTGCGGAGCCTCCTCATCATGTGTGACGGGGAAGGGGCCCTCGGCGATCCCGACGACGCGGCCCGCAGGCGGGCGGTCGAGAACCACTACAGATGGGTGGATGCAGCGCGCTTTCTGGGATGCCATTCGATCCGTGTCAACGCGCAGTCACAGGGCTCTCCGGACGAGCAGCGCAACCTGGCCGCCGATGGGCTGCGGCGCCTCACCGAGTTCGCGGCGACCCGCGACATCAACGTGATCGTAGAGAACCACGGCGGCATCTCGTCGAACGGGGCGTGGCTGGCGAGCGTGATGCGCGCTGTCAACCACCCACGCTGCGGCACGCTGCCGGATTTCGGCAACTTCCAGATCGGGGAGGGCGAATCGTACGACCGGTACAAGGGTGTTGCCGAGTTGATGCCGTTCGCCAAGGCAGTGAGTGCCAAGTCGCACGAGTTCGACGATCAGGGGAACGAGACCGGCATTGACTACCTTCGGATGCTGCGGATCGTGCTCGATGCGGGCTACCGGGGATACGTCGGCATCGAATACGAAGGGGACCGGCTCAGCGAGTCGGATGGGATTCGCGCGACGCTCAGACTGCTGGAGCGAACTCGCAATCGGCTGAGCGCGGACATGCAATAGCGGCCTGGATGGGCTGCGCGACCTGCCGGGCTCGCTGGCCGATCCGCGCCCGTAACTGATATATTCGCTGCATTCACTCCCAGCGACCCAAATCACGAGTGCGTATGCACCGCACGCAGGACATCGCCAGGAAACTGGCCGCCCTCCAGCACTTGGGCTTCGAGCGCGTGGCCGACCCCGGGGTCGCCACCGAGTCGACTCGCGTCGGGCGCGGGAGCCACATGGTGACGGCTCGGCGTCCTTCGATGGGCACGCTGGTCTCGGTATCGACGCTCGCGCCATCACCCGCCCGTGCCGAAGAGGCCATCGGCCGGGCATTCGAGGAGATGGACCGCCTGGTCGCGATCTTCAGTCGCTACGAGCACGACTCGGCGATCAGCGCTCTGAACGAGCACGGACGGCTGGACGGCTCCCCACCGGAGCTTGCGGGCGTTGTCGAGCGCTCCCTCGTGTATCACACGCTGAGCCGCGGCGCGTTCGACGTGTCGATCGCTCCGGTACTCGACCTCTTCGTGGCCAGCCCGGGGGGGACGCCGACGGCAGGGGAGATGCGGGACGCGCTCGAGGTGGTGGGGGCGAGCGGGGTCGCCGTGGATGGCCGGCGAGTGAATTTTGCCCGACCCGGCATGCGGATCACGCTCGACGGCATCGCCAAGGGGTTCATCGTCGACGCGATCGCCGATGTGCTGCGCCGCCACAAGGTCCATGACCACCTGATCAACGCCGGGGGCGACATCCGTACCTCCGGACGGAAGCAGGGGCGACGACCGTGGACCGTCGCTGTGCAACACCCCGCAAAGGATGGCAGCTACCCCGACACGATTCACCTCAGCGACGGTGCCGTCGCGACGTCGGGGATGTATGAGCACTACTTCGACCGTGACCAGCTGATCCACCACATCGTGGACGGCACGACCGGCCAATCGCCCGACGAGTGTGCCAGCGTGTCGGTGACGGCACCGACCGCTATGGCGGCAGACGCGCTCTCGACGACGGTGTTCGTGCTGGGCCCGACGGCCGGAATCCCGTTCGTCGAAGGACTGCCGGGATGCGAATGTCTGATCATCGATCGGGAGGGACGGCAGCGCCGATCCCGAGGGTGGAAGAGCGCCGGAGCCGTGACCGGAGGAGAAGAGGGGGAGGTATGATGCGTGAAGCGACGAGGGCCGGAAGTGAGACACTGGATCGGTACAGCCCGTTCCAAGTAGCGGTACTGGTACTGCTCAGGATGTTCATCGGGTGGCACTTCCTATACGAGGGTCTCGCCAAGTTGACCAACCCCTACTGGACCTCGGCAGGGTACCTGGCCGAGTCGAAGTGGTGGTTCGCTGGGATCTTCACCGATATCGCGGCCAACCCGACCGCACTCACGATCGTGGACTATGTCAACGCCTGGGGTCTGCTGCTCATCGGCATCGGGCTCATGCTTGGCCTCTTCACCCGCAGCGCGACGATCGTGGGCATGGTCCTGCTGTTTCTGTACTACATCGCGGCCCCGCCTTTCGTGGGCTTCGTTTACTCGATGCCCACGGAAGGTAGCTATCTCGTTGTCAACAAGGTGCTGATCGAGCTGGCGGCCCTGGCGGTCCTACTCGCCTTCCCGACCGGCACGGTGTTTGGGCTCGACCGGTGGCTTCCTTGGAAACGTCAATCCGATCGCGCGGCGCTCGGGCAGGCCGGAGCCTGAGGAGAGAGAACTCATGACTGACGAACACACCAAGCCGAAGAAGCAAGCGCAGCCCGAGGACGTACCCGGGGCGTCGGGTGGGTGGGAGACGAGCCGCCGCGGAATGCTCAAGGCGTTGGTCTCGCTGCCGTTCGTGGGGGCGTTCGCGTACAACTATCTCAGGAAGCGAGCGGCCGACGACACCAAGAAGCGGGCGATTCTCGAGGAGTTGGGTGTGACCGAGGGGCCCGCCTTCATTCCCGAGGCCATATCCAAGCCGCCGAGCGAGCGGGTACGGCTTGGCATCATCGGGTTCGGGGGCGAGGGCGAATCGCTAATACGGCACGCCGGTTTCGCGCATCCCGACTGGGTGGAGGAGCAGCGAAAGAGCGCCGCGGAGAATCCCGCGAACAAGGCGCTCGAGGTCTATCTCTCCCAGGAGGACCTGAACGTTGCCATCACGGCGGTATGCGATGTGTTCGACGTCCGGGCCGATCGCGGGATCGCCGCATCGCAGGTGGACGTGCGTCCCGGCGGCGGTGGCGCCAACCCGCCGGCCAAGCGGTACCGTCACTACGCCGACCTACTCCAGAGCGGCGACGTGGACGCCGTGATCATCGCCACGCCCGACCACTGGCACTCGCTCATGACCACGGCAGCCGTAGCCGAAGGGGTACACGTCTACTGTGAGAAATGCCTGACGCGCACGGAAGAGGAGGCACGTGCCGTCTATGATGCGGTCAAGCCGTCGGACATCGTGTTCCAGCTCGGACACCAGAATCGCCAGTCCGAGGCGCACAACAAAGCACGCGACGTGATCGACGCCAACATCCTCGGACCGATCACCCTGGTCGAGGGGACGACCAACCGGAACACCCCGTGGGGTGCATGGGTGTGGGACATCCACGAACAGGGCAATCCGCAGACGATCGACTGGGATCTGTTCCAGGGTCCTGCGCCCAACAAGGTGCCGTTCAACCTGGAGCGGTTCTTCCGGTGGCGCTGTTGGTACGACTACGGGACGGGTCTCTCCGGCGATCTCCTCTCGCACGAGTACGACGGCGTGAACCAGATCTTGCAGGTGGGGATCCCCAAGTCCTGCGTCGCGTCAGGCGGGCTCTACTACTTCAAGGATGGCCGAGACGTGCCGGACGTGTTCCAGGCCGTCTACGAGTATCCGGACCGCGAGCTCACGTTCGTGTACAGCGCGACGCTCGCCAACGGCAACTATCGCGGGCTCGCGTTCATGGGCCATGACGCCACCATGCGGGTGAGCGGGTCGCTCACGGTCACGGCAGATTCGGACTCCACCCGCTACAAGAAGAAGATCGAGGACGGGGTCATCGACACGTCCCGGGCGATGTTCACCTACCGACCGGGCTTCAAGGGCATCGATGCCGTGACGTCCGCCACCGAGGAGTACTTCGTGAGCCGCGGCCTGCTGTACACGTATCGCGGTGGCCGGCGCGTGTCGGCCTATCACCTGCTGATCGGAGAATGGCTGGACGTGATCCGCAACGGCGGTGAGACGAGCTGCAACATCGACCGGGCGTTCGAGGAAGCCATCACGTGCCACATGGCCACACGCTCGTTCAAGGAAGGCCGGAAGGTGACGTGGGATCCGACGAGGCGGAGAATCGTGTGAGTAATGGCGGTTGGGCGGTTAGGCGGTTGGGCGGTTGTCGCGTCCCACCGTCTTACCGCCTAACCGCTTAACCGTCTTACCGCCTAACCCCTTAACCGCCTAGGAGCAGCGTCCGTGGGCACAAAGACCCGACTCGGGATCATGATGTTCCTCCAGTTCTTCGTCTGGGGGGCGTGGTACACGTCTATCGCCGTGTACATGACGGCCGAGGGCATGGGCGGCCTGACGCACTGGCCCTTCACCGTCAATCCAATCGCGGCCATTGCGGCGCCGTTCTTTCTCGGGCTGGTGGCCGATCGCTACTTCTCGACTGAGAAGGTGCTGGGGGTGTTACACATCCTCGGCGGCCTGGTGTTGTTGACCGTCCCGCAATTCAGCGGCGCACCGGTGGTGTTCGTGCTGCTGCTTCTGCTCTACAACCTCTGCTTCATGCCGACACTCGGCCTGGCGAACTCGCTCGCGTTTCACCACATCGCCGACCAGGAGAAGCAGTTTCCACTCATCCGGGTGTTCGGCACGATTGGCTGGATCGTTGCCGGTCTCTTTGTCAGCTTGGTGCTCAGGATGTTCGTGACGGGCGGGAGTCTGCCCGAGCAGACGCCGCTGCCGCTCTACACAGCAGCTGTGACGAGTCTCGTGTTGGGTCTCTACAGTTTCTCGTTGCCACACACGCCGCCTCCGGCCGTTGGAGAAAGGGTCTCAGTCCGCAGTATCCTCGGGCTCGACGCGCTGAAGGCACTGGGCAGCAGACCGTTCTACGTCTTCCTCGGCGCCTCGCTGCTCATCTCGATCCCGCTAGCCGCGTACTACAACTTCACGCAGCTCTTTCTCGAGGCGACGGGGTTCCAGAACATTGCGGGCACGCAGACGCTCGGGCAGATGTCCGAGGTGATCTTCATGCTCCTGATGCCGGTGTTCTTCATTCGCCTTGGCGTGAAGTGGATGCTCGTGGCCGGCATGGGGGCGTGGGCTCTGCGCTACGTGTTCTTTGCCCTGGCGGCACCAAGTGGAGTCTTTTGGATGATCATCGTGGGCATCCTGCTGCACGGAATCTGCTACGACTTCTTTTTCGTCACCGGCCAAATCTATGTCGACAAGAAGTCGACGGCCGCGATTCGCGGCCAGGCGCAGGGCATGCTGGTGCTGGTCACCTACGGGCTGGGAATGCTGATCGGCGCTCAGGCGGCGGGCAACCTCTTCAACGCCTTCCTGGGCGATGCTGGCGCGCTGACGCTCGGCCAGTGGCAGCAATTCTGGTTCGTCCCGGCGGCGTTTGCGGCCGTGATCATGGTGGGCTTTGCCCTGCTCTTCAACGACCGGGTCGATCGGCCCAGGGCCGAAGCCACGGGCGACAAGGCCGGGTAGCATGCGCCGTGTTCACTGTCGCTGGCGAGACCATTTGGACCTCCGCGCCTTTGGTGCCGTTAGCGCTGCCCGTGGCGTGTGCGGTGGCATCCTTGTTGTCCTTCCGGAACGAGCCCGTGCCCAGGTGGCGGCGTAGCGAATGGCACACGCAGCGAAGAGGCGGCATCAGGGTAGGGGGGCGTCCGCCATGGCGGCTCGGCGGCTCGGTATTGGTGTGATCGGTGGCGGGTTCATGGCGCGATTCCACATCCGCTCATTCGTCGGTGTGCGGCATGCGGACATCCGCGGTGTGGTGAGTCGACGCCGGCAAACGGCCGAAGAGGCGGCTGCCCTCGCGCGCCGACTGGGGGTGGGCGACGCCATGGCATTCGACTCGGTGACGGCCATGGTTGCCGACCCCGCAATCGATGCCCTGTGGATCTGCGCGCCCAACTTCACTCGCGTCGAGATGATGGAGGAGATCGTCCACGCGATCGAGACGGGGAAGGGCACGTTGATCGGCGTGGCCTGCGAGAAGCCGCTGGGGCGAAACGCCGCGGAAGCCCGCCGAATGCTGGAGCTGGTCGCGAGAGTGGGGCTGTTGGACGGCTATCTCGAAGACCAGTTGTTTTCACCGGGCGTGGTGCGGGGCAAGGATATCGTCTGGACTCGGGGCGCGGCGCTCACGGGGCCACCGTACATCGCTCGCGCGGCCGAGGAGCACAGCGGCCCGCACATGCCGTGGTTCTGGGAAGGTGAGCTTCAGGGGGGCGGCGTGCTCAACGACATGATGTGCCATTCGGTGGAGGTGGGGCGGTTCCTCCTGACGCCTCCTGGCGCGCCACGCAGCGCGCTCACGCCGGTCAAAGTCACGGCACACACGTCCTGCCTCAAGTGGCAGCGGCCGCATTACGCGGAAATTCTCGCCGAGACCAGCGGTGGGAAGCTTGATTACCTGAAGCGGCCGTCGGAGGATTTTGCGCGCGCACTGGTGGAATACCGCGACGCTGACGGCAGCCCGCGCATCGTTGAGGCGACGACGTCGTGGTGCTACGTTGGCGCAGGCCTACGGCTCAGCATGGAACTGCTGGGCCCCGAGTACTCTCTGTCGGTGAACTCACTCGACGCTGGCCCCAAGGTCTTCTTCAGCCGGAAGGTTGTGGGAGAGGCCGGTGAGGACCTCGTGGAGAAGCAGAACGCCGAGGTTGGTCTCATGCCGATCGTGAGCGATGAAGAGAGTGAGTACGGTTACGTGGGCGAGAACCGGCACATGGTGGAGGCGTTCCTCGCCGGCCGTCGGCCGGAGGAGACGTTCGCCGACGGCGTCAGCGTGACCGAGTTGCTCATGGCGGCGTATATGAGCGCCGAGCAGGAAAAGACCATTCCGTTCCCACCGCCCGGACTCGAGTCGTTCGTGCCCACGGTGGCGCGGGGCACCTGGAATCCGAGGGTCACATGAATCGAACACACTGCTTCGGGATCGGCGTGGCGTTGGGCGTGGCTGCCGTGGTGGCCTGCGAACCGGGCAACGCCCAGGACCGTGAAGGCTTCGAGCAGATCCTGGTCGAGAGCAATGGGCGATACTCCACGCACGGCTGGAACCACTATGGTCCCGGGTACTTCGACCTCGATCCCGAGACGGGAGTGCTCACCTCACACGGTGGGATGGGCCTGTTCTGGTATGCCGCGAAGGAGTACGGGGATTTCGTGCTGGACCTCGAGTTCAAGTGTGCGGACGAGCACACGAATTCGGGGGTGTTCCTGCGCGTCCCCGGGGTGCCCACGAGCGACGACTACATCTTCCACAGCTTCGAGATCCAGATCAACGATGGAGAAGAGGGCGTTCACCAGACGGCGGCCGCCTATGATGCGGAGGCCCCGACCGACCGGGCGTCGAAGCCGTCGGGGGAGTGGAACCGATATCGCATCACGTTTCGGGGGAGCCGCATCATCGTGGAGCTGAACGGGAAGCGGGTGCTCGACTGGCAGGCGGAGCCGCGCGGCAAGGTCCGGGACTTCGCGCCCCGCGGCTACATCGGCTTGCAGAACCACGATGACCGGAGCCCGGTGTATTTCCGCAATATCTATGTGAAAGAGCTGCCGTAGGGCGAAATCCCGCCGCGGTTGCCAGCAGCAGCGGCGACCGCGTCGGGAACGTCACGGAGAGGCGTGATGCTCCACCCAAGGGTTGTTCCGCCGGTGTGCCGCTCGTACCATTGGACATCTCCACACCTCTCGGAGGACTCCATGCCCCGTCTCCTCACGAGCGTCGCGTGCGCCCTGCTGCTCACGGTAGCCCCGCTCACCGCGCAGCAGACCGAAGCACCGTCGCGCGAGCTGGTCTACGTGGCCTACTACCAGATTGCCTACGTCGACCTCGACGACTGGATCGCCGACTACCACCAATACTCGGCACCGGTCCTGCAAGAGCTCCAGGACGAAGGGGTGATCACCGGCTGGGGGGTGTGGCAACACCAAACGGGTGTGGAGTACAACTGGCGCCTCGCGGTGCGCGCAACGGACTGGTCCAAGTTCGACCGGTTTTGGAGCGAATACCTCGGACGCGTGCAGCGGCGCGCTCCGGAAGTGATGGCCCGTGGCAGCAGGATGATCCAAGCGCATTTCGACGAGGTGTGGAACATCGACGAAGTGCACGTGCCCGACGGGGTGACCCCCCAATACATGTACGACTCTCGGTTCCAGATCAGCTTCGCCTACCTGGAGGAGTGGATCGAGCGCTGGCGCGAGACCGTTGCCCCGGTCCTGAAGCAGTCGATGGAGGACGGGATCTTGGATGGCTGGGTCGTCCAGAGCCACAACACCGGCGGGCGCTACAACTGGAAGGTGTTGTACCTGTTCGAGGAGTGGGACGACATGGACGACCACTTCGGCCGCTTCATGTCGGAGCTCACGGCCGATGCCGACGGGTGGGAGCGGTTCTCCAGCATGATCCAGGCGCACGACGACGTCATCTGGACGGTGGTCCTCCCCGCCGGAGGCAACTAGGATCGGTCTAGCGGGCACGCGCACCGAAAACCCCAGCCCGACGAACCCCTCGTGGGCTTCTCAGCGTAGCCGACGCTGCTACTCGCGTCGCGTTGGAGGCTGTTAAAGCTGCAGTTGAAGGTTGCCGTTAGGGGCGAAGCGCTACTCAGAGCAAGGACGATCCCATGCGTCGAACCTCCGTGACTCGATTGCGCCACCGGCCGCTCTCTCTCGGCATCGTGTTCGGCTTGGCCACCCTGGTCGCGGCGTGCACCGCCGAGCCCGAGATTGCCGCCGATCTCGTGCTCCGGAACGGGAAGGTGGTCTCGGTCGATCCCGCCACACCCGACGGCGAGGCCATCGCGGTGCTGGGCGATACGATCCTCGCCGTGGGGAGCGACCGGGAGATGTCGCGCTACATCGGTCGCGAGACCGAGGTCATCGATCTGGCCGGCCGGCTGGCGATTCCCGGGTTCATCGAGGGGCACGGGCACTTCCTGGGCATCGGCAGCGCCAAGATGCAGCTCGATCTGATGCACGTGGCCAACTGGGACGAGATCGTCGCCATGGTGGCCGACGCCGCCTCGGATGCACCGGCTGGCGCGCTCATCCAAGGACGAGGGTGGCATCAGGAGAAATGGGACCGGGCGCCGCCGGGCAACGTGGACGGCCTGCCTACCCACCGCACCTTGAGCGCGGTCTCGCCGAACAACCCGGTGATCTTGCGGCACGCGAGCGGCCACGCCGCGTTCGCCAACGCGAAGGCGATGCAGATGGCCGGCATCACTCGGAGCACTCCCGATCCGCCGGGTGGTGAGATTGTGCGGGACGCCGACGGGAATCCCATTGGCGCGTTCCGCGAGACTGCCCAGGGACTCCTTGGTCCGGCGGCGGCGAACGCGGCTCCACCCGACACTCGCCGCCAGGCGGAGATGGCCATCGAGGAGGTGCTGTCGAAAGGCATAACGAGTTTTCAGGATGCCGGGGTCGGGTTCGCCACGCTCGACCTCTACAGAGCGATGGTGGACGACGGGAGCATGGGTGTGCGCATGTGGGCCATGATCCGGGCGCCCAACCAGCGTCTCGCCGATGGGCTTGCCGCGGCACGCACGGTCGACTACGGCGACCACCGGCTCACCGTGAGGGCCATCAAGGTGTCGGTGGACGGTGCACTGGGCCCGCACGGCGCCTGGCTGCTCGAGCCGTACACCGACTTGCCGACGAGCCGGGGCCTGAACACGAGCCCGATCGATGCCCTCAACGAGACAGCGCGACTCGCCCTGCAACACGACTATCAGCTCTGCGTGCACGCCATCGGCGATCGGGCCAATCGCGAGGTGCTGAACGTGTACGAGCGCGCATTCGGGACGGCGCCCGACAAGAGGGATCTCCGCTGGCGCATCGAGCATGCGCAGCACCTCCATCCCAACGACATCCCGCGGTTCGGGCAGCTCGGGGTGATCGCAGCGATGCAGGGGATACACGCCACGTCCGACGGTCCCTGGGTGATCCCGCGACTCGGCGAGCAGCGGTCGCGAGAGGGCGCCTACGTGTGGCGGTCGCTCTGGGACTCGGGGGCGATAGTCACCAACGGGACTGATGCCCCGGTCGAAGACGTGGATCCGATCGCGTCGTACTACGCCACGGTCTCCCGCAAGCTGAAGGACGGCAGCGTGTTCTTTCCCGAGCAGCGATTGAGCCGGATGGAAGCTCTCCAGAGCTACACGAGCAGCAACGCCTTGGCCGCATTCGAAGAGTCCATCAAGGGCTCACTCACACCCGGGAAGCTGGCCGACATCACGGTGCTGTCGAAAGACATCCTCACGATTCCGGAAGACGAGATCCCGACCACGACCGTGGACTACACGATCGTTGGTGGGATCGTGATGTACGCGAGAGAAGGGAACTAGGCGCCTGGGGCTAGGCGCCAGGCCCGCTTTCTCATCACGCTACTCGACGCGCCACCTGCTTCCGTCTGAGGCAGGGCCGGCAGTACAATCCGTGGTGCCGTCCGGCGCGGGTCGAGGTAGCACCCTACCCGTAGCACAATCCGCGAGGAGCATCCGTCAGTGACCGATCACGTGTCCGCAGCGCCGTGGGAGCAGCTGGCTGCCCTGATCGCCGTTCGCGATGCGGCATCCGCCGAGCGATACCTGCACGATCTGCCGGCCGGGGAGGTGGCCCGCACGCTGTCCCGCCTCTCCGAAGACGATCAACGATCGCTGCTCGATCTCCTCGGTCCCCAGCTGTCAGCCGACCTCATCGAGCACCTGTCCAGTGCCCAGGCCGTGGAAATCATCGAGGAGCTGACGGCCGCCAATGCGGCAGCCATCCTCGAGGAGATCCCGAGTGCCGACCGGGTCGACCTGCTCGCCGATCTGGAGAGCGCCGACGCGGCCGCGATCCTGGACGCCATGCCGGTCGAGCAGGCCGACGACGCGCGCCGGTTGCTTCAGTATCCGGAGGACACGGCGGGCGGGGTGATGATCACCGAGTACCTGTCGTTTGCGGAACATCTCACGGTGGGGGACGTGGTGGAGGACATGCGTGCCCACGGTGAACGGTACTCGGACTACGACATCCAGTACGCCTACGTCACCGACGCCGAACGGCGACTCGCCGGCGTGCTACGGCTTCGTGACTTGCTCCTGGCACGGACGACGCAGACCGTGGGCGCGATCATGATGCGGGATCCGTTAAGCGTCCCGGACAACGCGGGCCTGACCGACCTGAAGCAGGTGTTCGACGACCACGCCTTCGTAGGGGTGCCTGTCACGAACGCCGCCGGGCAACTCATGGGCGTGGTGCGTCGCGCCGCGGTGCTCACCGCGCTCGGCGAGCAGGCGACGGAGGCATTCCTCGCCGTAACCGGCCTCATCGGCGAAGAGCTGCGAACCATGCCTCTTGGCCACCGGTCGCGCCGCCGTCTGTCCTGGCTCTCCATCAACATCGTGCTCAACGTCATCGCGGCCAGCGTGATCGCCATGTATCAAGACACGCTGGCAGCGGTCATCGCCTTGGCGGTCTTCCTGCCCATCATCTCCGACATGAGCGGATGCTCCGGCAACCAAGCCGTCGCCGTCAGTATCCGCGAACTGGCCCTTGGTTTGGTCAAACCGCACGAGTTCGTGCGCGTGGCATTCAAGGAGGGGGCTGTTGGCATTCTGAACGGGCTGGTGCTTGGTGTCCTGCTCGGGGCGGTGGCGGTGCTCTGGAAGGGAAACCTCGTCCTCGGACTCGTGGTCGGCACCGCCTTGGCGCTCAACACCATCATCGCCGTCCTGCTCGGCGGGCTCATCCCATTGGTGCTCCGGGGTCTCAAGCACGACCCGGCCCTGGCGTCGGGTCCGATCCTCACGACCGTCACCGATATGGTGGGGTTCTTTCTGGTCCTGAGTTTCGCATCGGCGATGCTGCCGCTGCTCACCTGATCCACGGAGTGGCGGTGTGGTTCCGGGTGCTGGCCCCGTGCATAGCCACTCCCTATTCTTTAGATTCTCCCATCCCATGTGGAAATCGAGGGGAATCAGATGGCCACCGCCAGGAGCACCGGCGCCTAATGTCGGCACAGCGGACCCAGCGACCGGCAGGAGCGTATCCCCGGCCGCCACTGCCACCGGATGAGCCGGAGCGGCTGAAGGCGCTCGAGCAGTACGACATTCTCGATACGGACCCCGAGCAGGCCTACGATGACCTGACGCTGCTCGCATCGCATATCTGCCACACGCCCATCGCACTCGTGAGCCTGATCGATTCGGACCGGCAGTGGTTCAAGTCGCGGGTGGGCCTCGAAGCCTCGGAAACCCATCGTGACCTCGCCTTCTGCGCCCATGCCATCGTGGCCGAGGGCACGATGATCGTGAACGACGCAACCCAGGACGAGCGGTTTTCCCACAACCCGCTCGTGCTCGGTGATCCGGAGATTCGGTTCTACGCCGGCGCACCACTCCGTGTGCCGGGTGGACGAGCAATGGGCACTCTGTGCGTGATCGATCGGGTGCCCCGGGAGCTGAGCCCGGAGCAGCAGGCCGCACTCGAGGCGCTATCTCGGCAGGTGGTTGCCCAGCTCGAGTTGCGCCGCAGGATCAAGGAACTCCAGCAGTACTCGGCGCGCGACCCGCTCACGGGGGTGTTCAACCGCGGCCACTTCGACACGATGCTTCCGGTGGAATTGGAGCGATCGAAACGCTACGACGCTCCGACCAGTCTCCTGCTGATCGACGTGGACCACTTCAAGCAGATCAACGACAGGATCGGCCATCAGGAGGGCGATCGCGTGCTCGTGTTGCTGAGCGGGATCCTCACCCGTGGCGTCCGGGCCGCCGACGTGATCTGCCGCTACGGGGGGGAGGAGTTCGCCGTGATCCTTCCCCACACCGACCTCGAGGTTGCCGGGGCGATGGCCGAACGGATCCGGGAAGGGGTGGTGACGAGCAGCGCCGAGGTCGAACCGCCGCTCCGTGCGGGCGCGTTGACCGTGACAATCGGTGTCGCAGCGTTTCCGGCCGACGCCGAAGATGCCGAGCAGCTCATCGCTGTCGCCGACCGCCGCCTGTACGCGGGCAAGGCGCGCGGCAGGGACTGCGTGGTCGCCGGGGACGGCTGAAGAGAGGGAGGCGGGGACGCCCGGCCGCGCGCCCGCCCTGAACTGCCTTTCTCTAGCGCGTCGCCTCCAAGCTCCGGTATACGAACTCGATAAACTGTTCGGGGTTGATGAACGCCCCGCCCCACGCCTCGTCGTACTCGGCCATGGGCTTGGCGGCTTTGATCTGGTCCAGCGTGTGTCCCTTGGCGATGGCTGCGGCCACGCGGTCTCGCGCGGTGACCAGCAGCGCGCGGTAGCGCTCGAGGTCCGCCCGCGACGCGAGTGGTCCGTGGCCCGGGATGATCTTCGTGGCGGCATCGGTGATCGCCAGCGCCGCATCCGCGGCCGCGATTATCCCGCGTACGTTCCCCCCACTCCCGAGGTCGATGAACGGGTAGAGCCCGTTGAAGAACGTGTCGCCCATGTGCACAACGTTGGCGGTGCGGAAGCGAATGATGGCATCGCCATCCGTGTGCGCGTGCGGCACGTGGAACACGTTGAGCTCGTCCCCGTTCAGATGAAACGTGACGGCCTCGCTGAAGGTCACGACCGGCAGGGCCTGATCGGGTGACGGCGGGACGGTTTGGCCGAGCGCCTCCATCACCTGCTCGACGCTCATGCGCTCCCGCACATTGTCGTGGGCCACGATGAGCGCGCCCATCTTGCCCAGGTTCTCGTTGCCACCCACGTGATCGAAGTGCCAGTGCGTGTTCACCACGAACCGGATGGGCCGGTCGCTGAACCCGCGGATGGCGGCCACGATCTTCTCGGTGAGCGGCGCGTACTGGTCGTCGATCACGAACACGCCGTCCGGGCCGGACGAGACCCCGATGTTGCCGCCGCTGCCAACGAGCATGTGGACGCCGGGCGCGACGGCGACGGTCTGGATCTGAACATCCTGCTGGGCGAACGCCGGCGCCGCGGCCGCGCCGAGTGACAGGACGATGGCGGAAGTGATCCGCATGATGGGCTCCTCGAGTCTGTGGGGAGAACGGGATCCAGCAACCTAGTCGGTCGTTCCGGTGCCCGGCACCCGGCAGCGGCGCGCCGGCCGGTGATACAGGATGGAGCACCCCGCCTCGTTTTGGTGCGGACCAGAGCATGGTGTGAGCCATATCACAGTGCTGTAAGGCGTTATTGCATAAATAGTTGTGTCTCGTCTTCGTGGTTCCTGACCCTCGGCATCGATCCTGCGACCTTCTCGCCGGCGTGCAGCGCGGTGGAACTGCGCGACTGGATTGAAACTCTCTGTGGGAGGTACTCCATGATGAAGCGTACCCTGAGTCTCACGGCGCTCCTGGCCGGTGTGGCCCTCTGGGCAGGTTGCGGCGACGGCGGCCCCGGATCGACGGTCGCTATCCGGTTCGGTACCACGCCATTGGCGTCGGCTACCGGCCCGATGGCTGCCCCGGGCGCCAGCCTGTCGGGCGCCGCGGCACAGGAGATCACGCTCGAAGGGTCCAATGGACGCCTCACGATCACCGACATCTGGGTGATCGTCGAGGAACTCGAGTTGGAGCCGGTCGAGACCGGTGACTGCGACGACGACGTCGTCGAGGTCGAGTGCCCTGATTTTGAGCTCCGGTATCTGTTCATCCAGGTGCCGGTGAACGGCAGCGATGTCAGCGTGGCCGTTACCCAGGCCGAGGGCGTGTTTGACGAGCTCGAGTTCGAGGTCGGCGACGCCGAAGTCGACGACGACGACGACGAAGATCTAGCCGACGCGCAGCTGATCCAGGACATGTTCGACAACGAAATCCTGCCGCGCTTCCCCAAGTGGTTGCCCAAAGCGAGCATGGTCGTGGTCGGCACGTTCGCGGTGAAGAACGCGGATGGGTCGTTCGGTAACCCGGTCCCCTTCGAGACCTATTTCGAGGCCGAGATCGAGGTCGAGCTGGACCTCAACCCGGCGTTTGACACTGCCACCGACAGCGAGATCGTGGTCAGGCTTGATCCGGCCCGCTGGTTCGCCCGCGGCGACGGGACGGTGTGGGACCTCTCGGCCCTGCAGGGCCAGCTAGTGGAATTCGAGCTGGAGATGGAAGACGGGTGGGAGATCGAGATCGACGACTGACCTGAACCGAAAACGACACGAGCGGCCGGACGCTCCCCTTGCGGGTGTCCGGCTTCGTGCGGGAGGGAAGGATCATGCAAAAGCAACGAGCATACGTTCTGCTATCGACCGCCCTGGCCTTGATGGTGGCCTGCGGCGACTCCTCGGGCCCGGCCGTCGACCGGAACGATCCGGGGACCGGGACCGGCACGCTCAGCGTCACGGCCGACATCGACGGCCAGGACGTATCGGGCGGCATCGTCACCGACATGGACGTGCAGGTCCGAAACGCCCAGGGCCAGCCAGTGTCTGGCGCGATGGTGACCATCCGGAACGGCACGCTCGGAACCACGACTCTGTTCGAGAGCGGCCAAGGTACCGGGGATTACACTGCTAGGGTCAACGGATTTGGCGCCGGTGACTACCGGCTCGATGTGGTGGCGGGTGCCGATCGAGTGGAGAACGTCGTCGTTGGCGGGATCGGGATCCACACGATTCAGAGCCCGACGATGGCCACGGTGGTGCCGGCGAGCCAGCCGCTGACCGTGACGTGGACCCGGCCCGCCGAGGCATTCCGGGCCGACGTGGAGTCCAGGGAGTACGAAGTCCAGGACATCTTGGATACCGGGAGCCACATCATCCCGGCAGTGGACGTTCGCGTGCGAACCGACGAGCGGATCCGCGTCAGGCGCGACAATCAAGTGACGATTGCCGGCGGGCTCTCGGGATCGCGGCTCCAACTCGAGCTCCGACGCACCGTCGAGCCTATCGTGGTGCAATAGGGCGGAGCCTTCTCGCCGCAGGAAGCGGATGGCGAACCCCGTTCCGACTCGATGAGTCGGAACGGGGTTTCGCGGTGGCTCTCTCTTCTCAGGGGCGATCCGGGACGCCCCCGGCGGCTGGCTCAGTCTGGCAATCCCACCACCTGCTCCGCCGCGAGCCGATCGACCTCCGCGGCGGAGTACCCGAGCAGATCCTCTAGAACCTCCCGCGTGTGTTGACCGAGGGCCGGCGCGGGATTCCGCGCGATCGCGGGCGCCGACGACAAGTGCGGCGTGGACCGCGCGAACGTGTAGCTGCCAACCTCGGGGTCGTCGATGTCGACCAGCATGTCACGGGTGCGGAAGTGGGGATCGGCGAAGATGTCCTTGGCCGTGTACACGGGCCCGGTGGGCATGCCCGCCTCGTTGAGCGTATCCACGACCTCCTGCCGCGTCTTGTCCGCCATCCATCCCTCGATGATCGGTTGCAGGAGCGTCGCGTTTTCGGCACGGCTGGTCCCGTCGCGGCTGCGAGGGTCGTCGATCAGGTCCGGGCGGCCCACGGCGGTCGCGAGGCGGCCCCACACGATGTCGTCCGGGACGTTGAGCGCGACATACCCGTCCGAGCACTTGAATGCTCCACGCGGCCAGAGATGCTCGAGCTTGCCGCGCTTGGGCTCTTTTCCCGTCACGGAGTAGAGGGCCACCATGCGTTCGTTGAGCGCCAACATGTTGTCGGTGAGGGAGACGTCCACGATCTGCCCCGTCCCGGTTCGCTCGCGCATGAACAGGGCCTGCATGATCCCGAAGGCGGCGATCATGCCGGAGTACACGTCGGCCAGTCCGTAGAGGGTGAACGTGGGCGGTTTGTCCTCGAACCCGATCAGGTCCATGACGCCGCTCATCGCTTCGGCCACGATGTCGAAGGCCGGACGGTTGGCGTAGTCGCTGCGATACCCGGGCAGCCGGCCGAATCCGGAGATCATGGCGTAGATGATCCGGGGATTCACCGTGCGGAGACCCTCATAGCCGAGCCCGATGCGGTCCATGGCGCCGGGGCGGAGGTTCTCGACCACCACGTCCGCCACCCCGGCCAGCCTGCGGACAATCTCCTGACCGGCCTCGCTCTGCACGTTGAGCGCGAGGCTCTTCTTGTTGCGGTTGTAGGCCATGTAGCCGAAGGCCTTCTTGCCGCTGCTGCGCTTGGCGAACGGCGGGATCGATCGCCGGGGATCGCCCTTGCCCGGTCGCTCGATTTTGATCACCTCGGCCCCGGCATCGGCAAGGAGCATGGTGCAGTAGGGCCCGCTCATGTACTGCTCCAGCCCCATCACTCGGATTCCCGTCAGCGGACGCTCGACATCACCTGACACCAGGCCCCCCTTTGTCTCCACCCTCGCCCCCCCTGTACGCTACACGCTGTTCGCTGCACCCATCAATCACCCTATCCACTCCACCACCGTCGACACCCCCATCCCGACACCTACGCAGAGGGTGGCGAGCCCGTAGTACGGCCGCGATTCCTGCGGCGCACGCCGCTTCATCTCGTGGAGCAGTGTTGCCAGGATGCGCGCGCCGGAGCAGCCGGTGGGGTGGCCGAGCGCGATGGCACCCCCGTTCACGTTCGTGATCTCATGACGCAGGCCGAGCCGACGCATCACGCCAAGCGACTGGGCGGCGAATGCCTCGTTCAACTCCACGAGCCCGATCTGGTCCAGGGCGATGCCGAGACGCGCGAGCAGCTTCTCGGTGGCGGGTACCGGGCCGTAGCCCATGACGCCCGGGTCCACGCCTGCCACGGCGGAGCCGAGCCAGCGGGCCATCGGCACAAGGCCGAGGGCCTTCGCTTTCTCGGCACTCATGAGCAGGAGTGCCGCGGCACCGTCGTTGATGCCGCTCGAGTTGCCCGCGGTCACGGTGCCGTCCTTGCGAAAGGCCGGTCGGAGCGTCCCGAGCTGCTCCGTGCTCGTGTCGAGGACGAGCCGGCCGTTGTCCACGCGGTAGCGGGGATGCTCGTCGGTGTCGACCACAATGGGGTCGCCCTTCCGTTGCGGGACGGGGATGGGAACGATCTCGTCGTGGAATCTCCCGGCGTTGATCGCTTCTACGGCGCGCCGGTGGCTCTCCAGAGAAAACGCGTCTTGGTCCGCTCTGGAGATCTTCATCTCGTCGGCGATGGTCTCCGCTGTCTCGCCCAAGCCCACGATTGGGTATCGGGCGTGCATCCGCGGGTTGTCGAAGCGCCACCCCACCGTGGTGTCCCACATCTTCCAGTGGCCGACGGGCTGACCGCGCTCGGGCTTGGGGATGGCCCAGGGTGCCCGGCTCATGCTCTCGACCCCTGCGCCCACGAACACGTCCCCCTCACCGGCGATGATCGCCTTGGCAGCCTGGTTCACCGCCTCGAGTGCCGAGGAGCAGTTCCGGTTGATTGTGACGCCCGGCACTTCGACGGGCCACCCGGCGAGCAAGACGGCCATGCGGGCCACGTCGCGGTTGTCCTCGCCGGCCTGGTTACCGCAGCCGGCATACACATCGTCGATGAGCGCGGGGTCAATCCCCACGCGTTCCACGAGCCCCTTCAGCACCTCGGCCAACAGGTCGTCCGGCCGCACGCTGGAGAGGCTGCCGTTGTGCCGTCCGATGGGGGACCGGACGGCGCCCACGATCACGACGTCGCGCATACTACCGTGCGGACACGGCGGTGCGGGCGCCCGACCGTGCTCGCTGGGTGCCGTTTTCGAGATCGGCGATGAATTCCCCGAACCGTTCCGCCACCTGCTGCAGACGCGGGTGGTGGTCCCGAATGAAGCGTTCCGGATCGGGGTCCCGGCGGAACGCGGCGGGAAGCGCCTCGGCACGCTCGTCGGTGGCGGCGTCGATGTAGCTCGATGAGAGCCTGAGGGTCAGGTCTTGGGCGGAATGGAAGGCTGAGCCCGGGAGGGTCGCGATCTCGTAGCGGTCCAGGAGGTGGAGCGCCAGATCCTCGTCGTTGTGCACCCCGCGCGCCGCCAGGGGCTCCCGCCACCTCTCGAACGACGGGAAGATGTAGAAGGCGCCCGCGGGTTCCGCACAGGGGATCTTGAGCCGCTTCAGCGCGTGGTAGAGGAACAGGGTCCGAATGCCGTGCATGCGGGTGCAGAGATCGACGTAGCCGTCCACGTCGGGGTCTCCAGCATAGGCCACCTGGGCCGCATACTGCACCGGGGCCGTGACGCAGGTCCAGATGTTGGAGGCGATGTTCTCGATCGCGTGGGTGAGCGCTCGCCCGCCCCTCTCGCTCGGCAGGATCGCGACGCCGAACCGCCAGCCGCCGAGGCTCAGATGCTTGCTCAGTCCGCCGAAGACGATGGAACCTTCGGGGTAGAAGCGGGCGATCGAGACGTGCGGGGTGGAGCCGAATGCCGTCAGCGCGTAGATCTCGTCGCTCAGTACCATCAGCTCGTGCTCCCGCGCGAACTCCGCGAGCGCTTCCACCTTCTGCGGTCGCATAACCGTTCCGGTCGGGTTCTTGGGGCTGTTCACCACGAACACTTCCGGGTTCCCCCAGTTTTGGCGGGACTCCTGAATCCGGTGCTCGAGCACGTCCTGCTCCAGCTCGTAGTTGGTCTCCGGGCGCGTCGGTACGTAAATGACCGGCTTCCCCAGGAGGTGGGCCTGCGGCGCATACGACACCCAGGACGGCTGCGGCAGGATCAGTTCCTCTCCCAGGGCCAGCAAGGACGCGAAGATCAGGGACTTGCTGCCTGGCCCGACGGCCACCTGCTCGGTCGACACGTCCAAGTCGAACTTCCGCCGATAGAAGTCTGCGATGGTCGTGCGCAACTCCGTGGTGCCGAGGGGGTGGAGGTAGCTCCGCTTCTGGACGTTCGCCGTCAACGCCTCGGCGATCTTCGGGTGGACCGGAAACCGGGACTCGCCGAACGCCAGTTGGTACACGTTCCGGCCCGCGCCCCAAAGCTCTCGGACTCGATCGTTGATGGAGAGGGTTGCCGACGCCTTGAGTCCGCGAACGCCGGCACGGGAGAATCGAATGGGCTTGAAACGCTCGACCACCGGTACGCCTCCGTTGGAGGGCCCTCGCTGTGAACTGCACGGTGTGTGGGTCCCGGCACGATAGGAAATCGGTGGGCCACTACGCAAGTCCTGTCGCGGCTCGTTTTGCCCGGCGCGGCCCGCTCTGGACGTCGCGGCGACCCATCCGTATTGATAAAGGGGGGTGGATGTCGACCCGCCCTCAGCCGGCCGCTCGGGGAGGACCGTCATGGCGATCATCACCATTACCAGAGGCTCGTACGGGGGCGTCGAGGCGCTTGCGCAGCGTCTGGCGGACGATCTCGGGTATCGGATCTTCTCTCGGGAGGAGGTGCTGGGGGGGACCGTGAAGGAGTTCGGCCTGTCGCAGAGCCAGTTGGAATCGGCACTCATGCATCGGCCCGGGTTTCTGGAAGGCCGAGGCGTCAAGAGGCTGCACTACATCGCCTGTGCGCAGGCTGTCCTCGCCAACGTGGCCCGAGAGGACAACCTCGTGTACCACGGAGAGGCGGGACACGTGCTGCTGAAAGGCATTCCACACCACCTCCGCGTACGCGTCGTCGCCGACATGGAATTCCGCATACGCGCGGTCATGGAGCGCTGCGAGCTCTCGAGGGAGAAGTCCATTCAGTACATCGCCGACATGGATCGGGAGCGGAACACGTGGCTCAAGTGGGTGCACGGAGTCGACGCCAACGATCTGTCCACCTACGATCTCGTGGTGAATCTCGAGCGCGTCCCGATTGCCGGTGCCGCAGCACTCATCGCGCAGGTGGCCGATCGCGATTTCCGGACCACGCCGGAATCGCAGCGGATGATGGACGACCTGGCATTGACCAGTCAGCTGCGGGCGAGAGTGGGGCTGGAGTCCGCGATCTCCGACGAGAGGATCGGAATCGAGACGGTGGACGGGGTGGTCACCATCACCGCGAATGTGCGTCACCTGGTCGAGGCGACTCGGGTGGAGGAGCTGGCGCGGCAGATCCCGGGCGTGCGGGACGTCCGGGCCGAGATCGACGCGAGGTGGCGCGAGTAGCCGCGATGCGCCGTCCCCAGCTCGCCAGCGCAGGCGCGGTGGTCCCGGATGAGCCCCACGCCCCATCCCTAGCGCCGTGGCGGGTTTCCGACTACCTTTATCGCGTTGTACGAACCGCAAGCTGGTATCTTCTCACTTTCGTGGAACGGTAGCGGCTTAGGATGGACTTCGGCGCGCCGTAGACACGTCGTTTCACTCCTCAGGTTCAGACAATCAGAAGCATTGCGTCCCGGCGACACAGATGTCGTCGTGTACGCATGCGCACACACACGTGAGGAGTATTTCCGAACGATGTCATTTGATTCATTGGGCCTCGCGCCCGAACTTCTGCGGGCCGTCGAGGAAGAGGGCTACACCGAGCCCACCCCCGTGCAGCTAGAAGCGATTCCGTTGGGCCTGGAAGGCCGCGACGTGGTCGGATCGGCCCAGACTGGGACCGGCAAGACCGCTGCGTTCCTCCTACCGATTCTGCAACGCCTGCAACTCGGGAAGCGCGGCACGCTCCGGGCGCTCGTCCTCGTGCCCACACGCGAGCTGGCCGAACAGGTGCTGCTCAGCGCCCGCGCCTACGGGCGCCACACCAAGCTCACGTCGGTGGCGGTGTACGGCGGCGTCGGCATGGAGCCACAGACCAGCGCCCTCAGAAAGGGCGTCGATATCGTGATCGCGACGCCCGGGCGGCTGCTCGACCACATGGGACGCGGCCACGTGAACGCGACCAAGCTCGAGGTACTGGTTTTGGACGAGGCGGACCGCATGCTCGACATGGGGTTTGCGCCCGACGTGAACCGCATCCTCGACGCCCTGCCGTCCAAGCGACAGACCATGCTGTTCTCGGCGACCATCTCCAACGATGTGGACCGCCTGGCGCGGCGCGCCATGCGGGACCATGCGGCGGTCGAGATCGGCCGCCGTGCCGAGGCCGCCGAAGGCGTGGAGCACGTGTTGGTGGCCGTCGACAAGCCCCACAAGCGCGGGGCGTTGGCCAAGGTGCTTACCGAGTTCCCGCAGGGACGCACGCTGGTGTTCACCCGCACCAAGTTCGGGGCGGACAAGCTCGCCCATCATCTCCGCCGCGAGGGGAACAACGTGCTCGCACTTCACGGCGGCAAGACCCAGGCGTCGCGCACCAAGGCGCTGGATCGGTTCAAGAACGGCGGTACGCGTGTGCTGATCGCGACCGATGTGGCCGCCCGCGGGATCGACGTGGACGATATCATGATGGTGGTGAACTACGATGTGCCGCGTGACCCGGAAATCTACGTGCACCGTGTTGGGCGGACGGCACGCGCCGGGGCGCAGGGGGTGGCGCTCACGCTGATGTCCCCCGACGAGTGGCTGATGATGCGAGACGTGGAGAAGCTGATGGGCCGGACGTTCCCGCGTGAGGTCATGCCGGGGTTCGAGCCCGCCGTCCCGCCGGTCCAGCCACGGGAGCGGGCTGAACGCGCCAAGCCCCAGGGGCGCTCGGTACGGCCCCGGAGAGGACGCGGGCGCACCCGGTAACCCGCGGGCGCAGTCGCGGCGTCGCACCGTACAAGTCCCGATCGGCGGTCTCAGCCGGTCGGGGCTTTTGCTTTGGGCGTGCGCCGGTTGGGTTCCAGGTGGAGCAACTTGAGGACCACGATCTCGCCGCGTCGGAGCTCGCCGCGACGATGCCGACGCTTCTGCGAGCGCGGCCGTGCCGGCTTTGGGGCGACGATGCCGTCCCGATAGGCCTCGATCACCCGCGGGTGCACGTAGTACTTGCGACATACCGCTCGCGTGTTGCCCAGCCGTGCCGCGACGAGGTCGATGGCCTTGATGATGTTGGCCTGGGTCTCCCGCTGCGTCGTGGCGGGCCCCATGTCGCGCAAGGTCGTGGCGGCGGCGATCGTTCCCGCCCACGTGCGGAAGTCCTTGGCCGTGAATTCCTGACCGGAAATCTGTCGCAAGTAGGCGTTGATGTCGCCTGAATCGATCTTCTGGCGGCGGCCGCGGTCATCCAAGTACTGAAACAGCTCCTGGCCGGGCAGGGTCTGGCAATGCTGGACGATGCTCGCGATGCGTCGATCGGTGATGGCCACCGACCGCATGACGCCGCTCTTCCCGCGAAACTCGAACCAGAGCTTCGAGCCCGAGACCTCCACGTGACGACGGCGCATGGTGGTGAGGCCGTAGGATCGGTTCTCCCGCGCGTACACGTCGCTGCCGATACGGATGAGCGTCTTCTCCAGCAGCCGGACGACCGTGGCCAGGACTTTGTCCCGTGGCAGCCCGTCGCGGGCCAGATCGCGCTCCACCCGCTCACGGATGGCCGGCAGCACGTTACTGAACGCGAGCATGCGGTCGAACTTGGTATCGTCCCGAACCTCGCGATACCGCGGATGGTAGCGGTACTGCTTGCGGCCTTTCGCGTCCCGCCCGGTGGCCTGAAGGTGTCCGTTGGGCGCCGGACAGATCCACACGTCCGTCCACGCCGGTGGGATGACCAGCGACCGAATGCGCCTCCGTTCGGCTCGATCGCGAATCGGTTCTCCGTCCAAGCCGATGTAGCTGAACCCGCGGCCGGCCCGCTTGCGGCTGATGCCCGGCTCCGCGTCGGAGACGTACAAGAGGCCCCCTGGCGCGGCAGTCCTGGGCCGTTCCGCGCGGCGTGGGGTGCGGCCGCTGGCGCCGCTCGAGGCTGCCCGACTCACTCCAGGTCCCGTGGATCGATCCGCGTCGGCGTCGACGCACCCGACACGATCGCAACCGCGGCCCGTGCAATGGCTTTGACCGTAGTCGTCATGTGGTCGAGGTCGAGCGTAACGAGCTCGTCGGAGACACGGTGGTAATCCTCGTCGACGTCGATCGGGGTGGTGCTGATGGAGTGTGCCGGCACGCCCATGCGCGCGAAGGTCGCGTTGTCGGAGCGGAAGAACAGGTTGTGGTCCGGGTACGGGTCGGGGGTGAACGTGTAGCCACTCTCGGCGGCGGCCTGACGGAGGATCTCACCAAGGTCGGACTTGTCGAAGCCCGTGATCCAGGCAACGTCGGGCCCGGCGGCGGCGGGCTTGCCGATCATCTCGACGTTGACCATCGCGACCACCTGGTCGAGATCGAGCTGTGAGGCGAAGTATCGAGAGCCGTAGCCGCCCATCTCCTCGGCTGCGAACGCGACGAACACCAGGGTTCGGCCCGGTTTCCGCAGTGCCTTGAAGTACCTGGCGAGCTCGATCACGGCCGTTGTGCCGGACGCGTTGTCGTTCGCGCCGTTGGCAATGGAGTCACCGTCCACGGGGGGCCGAATCCCGATGTGATCGTAGTGCGCCGAAAACAGCACGATCTCGTCGCGTCGCGCCCCGGGGATGATGCCGACCACGTTCGCCAGTTGCTCCTCCTCCACCGACGCCGAGACATCGATCCGGAACGCCGATGCGCTCGTCTCGTCGGTCAGAATGAGCACGGTATTGGATCCGCTCGTCGGATCGAGTGTGCGCGACGCTCCGGCTGTGAAGGCCCGAACTCGCTCGAACAGGCGGCCGTGCGAGCGGTGCATCAGCACCAACGTGTTGGTGCCCGGCGTGCGCATGACCGCGAGCGCCTGCATGGGATCGTCGTCGCGACCGACGACCATGATCTCCACCTTGTCGTCGTCGGTCCACCTGAGCGCGGGGCTCGATACCGAGATCGCGAAGCGTTCGCTTGGGACCGTGCGGCCGTTCAGCTCTACCGTGGCTCGATTGCCCGTGATGGCGTAGACAGGGAATGGCTGGCGATACCCGCTCAGGTCGCCGAACCGATCCAACCCGATGGCCGCGAACTCCGCTCGGATGAACTCGGCGGCCCGGTCGGCCGCGGGCGTGAAAGCACGGCGGCCCTGCATCTCGTCCGCACTTAGCACGGCCACGATGCGTTCGACGCTCGCCCGCGAGATCTCGGGCTCGCTGCGGGAGCATCCGATGGGGCCCGCCAAGGCGAGCGCGATGATCAGTACACGTGTCCCTTCAGCCATCACGCACTCTCGGCGTTACGGGTCGGCGACGTGTTCGGGCGTCGGCGTGCCCCTCGGCTGCCGGGGGCAGTGGCCAAAGCTACCCACGGAATCCGCGAGCGCGAGTCCGCTGATGCAAAGGGGCCGACGGAGCGGTGGTTCGCTCCATCGGCCCCGATCCTCGACGAAAGGTCGTGGACGGTGCGGCCGATCGCTTACTTCCCGGTCGTGCCGCGGCGCTCGGTGAGCGTCCCGAGGAGCTGTTCCAGGGTGGCCGGTGCGATTCGCGCGTACGCCGTCACGAACGAATTGCCAAACCGCACCGTTCCGACGGCCGTGTCGCCCGAGACCTTGACCTGGAGCTTCCCGCTCTCGCCCTTCGGAGCGTCAGCGAACGGGACCACCGAGAGCGACACCTGCTCGCCGTTTGCGAGCCGCTGCACCACCTGGTAGCTGTCCGGCCCGCGGGCCACGGCAGCGACCCCGAGGTCGGCCATCGCGATGACGGGGTCGCTCGCCGACGTCCGCGACGTCGCCGAGGCTCGGCTCACCAGCTCCGATGCAGATGGCAGCGTGGTTGGGATGGCAATCCGTCCGACGTCATCCAAGGAGTTGTCGAGCGGGATATCGACGGTCCCAGGCTGGGCACGCATGGCTGCCTGCGCCGCGGCGGCCACGGCCGTCGGGTCGAGTGCCACCGGCACGAGGGGCGCGCGTTCCTTCAGGCCGGTGCCTGCGGTCGAGTCCTGGTTCGCCGGTGTGCCCACGACGGGCGCCTGAACGGGTGCGGCGACCCTCGTCTGGCTCACGGTTCGCTGCTCCGACTCGGTGGCCCCGAACGCGGCGACCATCATGAGCGTGTTGCGGGACGGTGTGGTGTGCGGAACGGTGACCCCCGGCTGTTCGGCATCCAGTTCGCCGCCGAAGGGTACCACGCCAAAGGCGAAGAAGCCCAGGCCAAGGACGGCCACGGCCGCCGCGGCCGCGGCGGGGTAGACCCACACGGGCCGGGTGCCCCAGGTGCGGCGGATCCTGGCCAGCAGACCAAGGCGAGGCACTCCGGGCTCCGGCCGAGTGGGCCGGGGCGTCGGTTCCGGGCGGTGCGCGCGCGCCACCGGTGCCACGAAAGGCGGCTCGACCCCCCGGGGTGCCGGCCGCTGCATTTCCGCCATGACGGGATCGCGGACCGGAACCGCGCCCGTATGCTCCGGCGTCGGTGCCGGCGCGGGTCGGGACGGCGTCTCGCGAGCCGCCGAACTGTGCGTCTCCACCAGCGGCGGGCGCGGCGCGGTCTGGGTCTGCTGCATGGCGTCGGCCGGGAGCATGACGGCCGGCATTTCGCCGGTGTGTCCCGCCAGGTGCTGGCCGCGCTCCGCAGTTTCGAAGAACCGCTCCAGCATTGCCCGGATCTCCGATTCGGGCCTCACGGCCAGATGCTGGAGCGTGTTCAGAGTTTTCGGCAGTTTGGCCCGCTCGGCGTAGTCGACGAGTACGAGCCGGGTTGGCTCCACGTAGCCGTGGTTCAGAAGCTGCTGGGCGAAGCGGATATAGACATCGTTTCGGTGGGGGGCGGTGCGCAGAATCTTGAGACACAGAGCGATGACGCTCCGGTTCGAGCCCTGCTTGGCGTACTGCTCGGCAGCTCGCTCGAACATGGCAATCGCGCCGAGCTTGTCGCCGCTCTTGAGCGAGAGGTCGCCGACTTTGACGAACAGCGGTGCCTCCGGTTCGACGGCGTCGCACTCGAGCCGTGCGATGATCTCCTCATAGGCATCGAGCGCCGCTGCCGTCTTGCCCTGTCTCTCGAGTTCGCGTGCTTGCTGTTTCACCGTAGCGATGTTCACCGTCCCACCTCCGAGAACCTGAACGCCAAACCGCCGGGGGAGGGCCCCGATCACCATGCGGTCTCAGTATCGCGACTCGGACCGTCGGAACCAGTGACCCAGAGCACACCCGCCGCGGGAGGGGGGAAACGGCCGCCAGGTCTGGGCAAACGACCCCGCTGGAACCCAGTTTCTCCACAGGGTGGCGCGGGTGGGTTCCCAGGTCCAAGTTGACCATGAGGGGTGGGTTTCGGGTCGGGGAGTTCCCAGTTGGACCAGCCACCACGGTGGCTGGGGATGAGGGAGCGCATGACCGAGCCAGCGCAGAGGAGCAGGACGAGCGGGTCCCGTCCGATGGAAGCCGACGTCGATGTGTTCGGACTGACGCATCCCGGTCGTGTTCGCACGGCCAACGAAGACCACTTCTTGATCGCGAGTCTCCACAAGCTCCTCCGCGTGCAGCAGTCGAGTCTGCCCGAGGAGGATTATCCGCAGCTCGTGAGTCATTCCCGCGGCTATCTGTTTCTCGTCGCCGACGGGGTAGGGGGGCGACCGGACGGCCATCTGGCGAGCGAGACCGTCCTGCGGACCATCGCCGATCACGTCACCAATCTCATGGACCTGTACCGCCGCCTGGATTCGGACCGGGAATCCGTTTTCCTGCGGGAGCTCACCGGGTCGGTGGAACGCAGCCACGCGATCCTCAAGGAGCACGGCGAGCGCAATCACGAGGGTCAAGGGCTCGCCACCACCCTGACCATGGTGGCTGTTCTGTGGCCGCGTGCCTACCTGGTGCAGGTGGGTGACAGCCGCTGCTACCGGCTGCGCGGTGGCCGGCTGGAGCGGCTGTCGCGCGACCAGACCGTGGCCCAGGCATTGGTGGATTCGGGCGCGCTGACCCCGGAAGAGGCGACCCGCTCGCCGTTTCGGAGCGTGCTGTCCAGCGCCGTGGGCGGTCCGGAAGCGCTGCCCATCACGGCCTCCGACGATCTCCGGCGGGACGACGTCATGCTGCTCTGCACGGACGGTCTCACTAAGCACGTGTCGGAAGTCGAGATCGAGCAGGAGCTGTTGGGTATGGAGTCGGCCGAGCGAAGCTGCCATCGTCTCGTCGATCTGGCCCTCGAACGGGGTGGGGGGGACAACATCACGGTGGTGATCGGCCGAATGCGGCCGAAGCTTGGTAGGGCCTCTGGCGCCCGTGCCTCAGCCGCCGAGGTGTGACCGGGCACGACCCTTGCGGGATAGTCCCGATGAAGGATCCCACGGGGGACCGGGGCTATGGCACACATTCTGGTCGTGGACGACGATCCGCAGTTGCGCACCATGCTCGAGCGAGTGCTCGTGCAGATGGGCCACGACGTCACCCAGGCCGAGGATGGCCTCGCCGCACTGAACACCGTCGGCACGCGACCGTTTGCGATCGCGTTCGTCGATCTCTTCATGCCGACCATCGACGGCTTGGAAGTGATTCCCAAGCTGCTGTTTCAATCCCCTGATACGAAGATCGTCGCCATGTCCGGTGGGGTGTACGGTGGAAAAGGCGTGAGCCTGCTCACCGTGGCGGAGCGGCTCGGAGCCGCGCGGACGCTGGCCAAGCCCTTCGGAATCGACGACATTGAGCGCATCCTGCGGGAACTCCTGAACGGCAGCGCGACCTAGCGCACCGGACCGGCTGCCGTCGCCGGGGATCGCCTCGTACCTTTAGCGCGACCTTGCCGTCGGAGTCGCGCGTCTGAAGCTCTCCCAGCGATCCATCTTCGTCTTTTGGATTCCTCTCGCCGCCACCTGGCTCATGATGGCGGTGGAAGGGCCGTTTCTGGCGGCGATCATCGCTCGGTTGGTCGATCCCACGTTCAACCTTGCGGCCCACGGTGTGGCGTACGCCTTCGCGCTGCTGGTCGAGGCGCCCGTCATCATGATCATGAGCGCCTCCACGGCGCTCGTTGACGATGCGCACAGCTTCCGGCGGCTCCGCACGTTCACCTACACGCTGAACGCGGCGGTGACAGCCGCCATGCTGCTGCTACTCGTTCCGCCCGTGTACCGCGTCCTCATGCTGGACCTGATCGCGCTTCCGGCCGACGTGGCCGATCTCACCTACGTGGCGCTCTGGCTGCTCGTTCCCTGGCCGGGCGCCATTGGGTACCGGCGGTTCTATCAGGGACTCCTGATTCGGGGCGGTCGCACCCGTCTCGTCGCCTACGGTACCGTGCTCAGACTCACGACCATGGCGACCACCGCGCTCGTGCTCTACTTCACGGTGGCGCCACCGGGGGCATGGGTCGGTGCGGCGGCGCTGGCGGTGGGCGTCTCGGTGGAGGCGGTCGCGAGCCGGATCATGGCGCGCGGCACGGTGCGTCACCTGCTCGCCACCGACACTGACGACGGACGGGCGCTGAGCTACGTGAGGATCGCTCGGTTCTACTACCCGCTCGCCCTGACGTCGCTGATCGGGCTGGCCGTGCAGCCGATGGTCACCTTCTTCATGGGTCGGGCACCGGCGCCGCTCGAATCGCTCGCCGTGTTTCCGGTGGTGGTGGCACTGTCGTTCATCTTCCGGGCAGTGGGGTTGAGCTACCAAGAGGTGGCGATTGCCCTGATGGGCAAACGGTACGAGCACGTGCGCGAGCTGTGGCGGTTCGCGCTCGCGCTGGGGATTGCCGCGACGGTGGGACTCGCGCTGGTTGCGCTGACCCCCATCTCGCGGTTCTGGTACGAGACGGCGTCCGGCCTCGCGCCGGAACTGGCCCGGTTCGCGATCCTGCCGACCATCATCATCATTCCCATTCCCCTCCTATCGGTCATCCTCTCGTTTCAGCGTGCCATCCTGGTGGTGGGTCACGCGACCCGGCCGGTGACCTGGGCCACGGCAATCGAGGTTGGCGGCATAGCGGTGCTCTTTCCGTTGCTGGGTTGGAGGTTCGGTGTGGTGGGTGTCACCGCCGCTACCATCGCGTTCATAGCGGGACGGTTGGCGGGGAATCTGTACCTGATGAAGCCGTGCATGAGGGAGATGAGGGGGTAGGGGGAAGGGGGCAGGGTGCAGGGTGCAGGGTGCGGGGGACAGTGTGCAGCGTGCAGCGTGCAGCGTGCAGTGTGCGGGGAACGCGGGGGGGGTCCGAGAAGGACCGGACAGGGCAGCCGCCAAACGCAAGTCGAGCGCACGAAGGCTGTTGGACCGGGCTTCTTGCGCGGCGGACCGGCGATCACAATGTTTGCCCGTTCCCTCACGTCCTCATTGGAGGTGCATCCGAATGGCCGCCCGAATGGTTCTCCGCGCCGCGCTTGCTGCGGCAGTCATCGCCGTGGGTTTGCCCAACGTGGTAAGGGCCCAGCTGGCCCAACCCGCTTTCGACCAGTCGTCGGTGTTCGTGGTGTCGTTGCCGGATCTGCCGCTTGATGCTACGGCCGTGGTGCAGCAGCGTAGCGAGAAGAGCCCCTGGCTCGCGGGCATTCTCAGCTTCTTCCTGCCGTATGGCACCGGATCGTTCTATGCCGGCAACAACTCGCACGGTATCCGGCATCTCGTGATCGGCGGCGCCACTGCGATCGGCATGGGTGTGAGCCTCCTCGAGGCCTGCATTGACGGGTTCCGCGTCTGCGACAAAGACGGCTCCGCGTACGCGATTGGGGGGGTGTTCGCGCTCGGCTACCTGGCCAACTGGGTGTGGGGGACGATCACCGCCGTGAGCGATGCCAACGCGTACAACCGGGGCTCGACCGGGGCGAGCCTCCAGCCGGGGATTCTCGTGCTCGAGCCGGCGCCCGGCGCCGTGGGCGTGTCGGCGGCCGTGGGTCTCAGGATCGGCCGCGTAACGTTCTAAACGCGCGCCACGACAGATCAGGTCGTCCAGGGCCCCGTGCTTCCCGCGCACGGGGCTCGTGACGTTGGGGCCGATACTGTGGCCGGAGTTGACACGGGCCGTGCGCGCGTCCCATTGATGACGTGATGCTTCCGCTGCTCGTCGCCTGCTGCCTCACCAACCTCGCCGATGTGGCCCCCGGACCGGGGCTGCCCGACGGCTGGGACCTACGGCGCGTGCGCGGCCGGCCCGCGCCCGCCTACGCCGTTACGGAGGAGGCGGCGCTCCGCGTGGCAGGAGCCGGCGCGGTCGGCTACGCGGTGTTCGAGCTGCCCGACCGGTTGCCGCCCGAAGACGGGGTGTTGACCTGGCGCTGGCGCACCGCGACGCCACTCCCCGATGCCGATCTGCGGGACCGCCGCCGCGACGACAGTCCGGTGCGTGTGCTGGTGGTGTTCCGTGACCGCCGTACGCTGTTCTACACGTGGGGACGCGCCGAACCACCCGGCGAGTGGTTCGCGAGCTGGACGGGGTCATCGCGGATGGTGTGGGTGCTGCGGGACGCGAAGGATGCCGACGGGGAGTGGTGCGAGGAGCGCCGTAATCCGTTCACGGACTACCGCACGGCGTTCGATCGGGACCCACCCGCCATCGTCGCCGTGGGGATCGTGCAGGACTCGGACAATCTGGGACACCCGGCGTCGGCGGAGGTGGCCGACCTGTCGTGGACGCCGGTCGCCCGCTGACCTGGGCAACACGACCCGGCGTTCGACGGCCTTCCGCCTCGCGGCTTCTCGCCGCATCATACGCCTCGATCTGATCCGCCCTTCAACATGGGGAGTGCCTCAATGATCTCTCGCCGCAACTTCCTCGGCGCGTCGGCGGCAACGCTCGCCGGCGCGACGGCGACGCCCACCTGCATCGAGGCTCAAGCCCAGCAAGGAGAGGACGACCTTCCACCGTCGATCCTGGCGCTCACTTCGATGAAGGACGAGGCGACCCCGATAACGCTCGAGGAGCGGCGGCAGCGCATCGAGAAGGCGCGCAGGCTCATGCGTGCCAACGATCTGGACGCGATCCTCCTGATCGGCGGCACCTCGCTCGTGTACTACGCCAACGTGTCGTGGTGGAACAGTGAGCGGCTGTTTGCCCTCATCCTGCCTGTGGAGGGACGACCCTTCGTGGTGACGCCCGCGTTCGAAGAAGACCGCACGCGGGAACAGCTGGACACAGGTCCGCTCGCGGGCGACGACGTGGACGTGCTCACGTGGCACGAGGACGACGATCCGTACCGGTTGGTCGCACAGGGCCTGCGTGAGCGGGGTCGCAGCACCGGTCGGCTCGGAATCGAAGAGACCGTGCGGTTTGTGTTCTCCCACGGTGTGGCGCAGGCGGCGCCGTCGCTCCAGCTCGCGAGTGCCACGCCGGTCACGGCCGGGTGCCGTGGCGTGAAAACGGCGCACGAGCTCGCGCTGATGCGGCTCGCCTCGAAGGTCACGCTCAAGGCCTATGATGCCGCCTGGCGCGGGTTGAAGGACGGCATGACGCAGCAACGGTTTGCCGAGCTGGTGGCGGCCGCGCACGATCGGCTCGGGTTCTCGGGCGGGGCCGGCGTCCAGGTGGGGGAGTACTCGGCGCTACCCCACGGCTCATCCGCGCCGCAGGTGATCCGCGAGGGCACCATCCTGCTGATCGATGGCGGATGCGGGGTCGAAGGGTATCGCTCCGACATCAGCCGCACCTTTGTGCTCGGTCAGCCAACGGAGAAGATGAAGCGCGTGTTCCAGATCGCAGTGCGGGCGCAGACCGCCGCGCTCCGCGCCGCCGCACCCGGCGTTCCCTGCGAAGCCGTCGATCGCGCGGCGCGCACGGTGATCGAAGAGGCGGGCTTCGGGCCGGACTACGCGTTCTTCACGCACCGAGTGGGACACGGGATCGGGATGGACGGCCACGAGTGGCCCTACCTGGTGCGGGGCAATACGCAACCACTCGAGCCCGGCATGACCTTCAGCGACGAGCCGGGGATCTATATCCCCGGCGAATTCGGTGTGCGGTTGGAAGACGACATGGTGATCACCGAAGACGGTGCCGAACTGATGACACTGCAGAGTAGGTCACTCGAGGAGCCGTTCGGGGGGTAGGAAAGGGGGAAAAGGGAAAAGGGAAAAGGGAAGAAGGGAACCGGAAACGGGCAGCGGACAGGGTACAGCGTACAGCACCACACGTCAACCCTGGAAGTCGACCACCTGGGGTCGGTGGTTCTCCGCGTCCAGGAAGCGCAGCAAATCGGTTCCGGCGATCGCCGTCGTCTTCGCGTTGTCGAGCGGATGCAGGTTGATCGGATCCTGCTGCAGCACGCCGCGGTCGATTGCCACGCTCACGTCACCGCCCTTGTCATTGATCACCGCGAACGGGCTGACCGCCCCCGGAATCACACCGAGAAACCGCATCAGGCGCTCGGCGCTGCCGAACGAGAACCGCTTGGCGCCGAGTTGCCCGGCCAGGTCCTTGAGGTCCACGGTTCGATTCTCGAGACACACTACGAGCCACATTATTCCTTTCTTGTCGCGGAGAAACAGGCTCTTGGTGTGGGCGCCCGGGAGGTCGCCGCGGAGCGCCTTGGCCTCATCCACGGTGAAGACCGGGGGGTGCTCGACCGTGGCGACGGCGATTCCCAGTGCCTGGAGGCGATCGAACAGCCGCTCCGGCGTCACGGGGGGGCTGCCGTCGGCCAGCCGGTTGTCTGACGGACGATCCGGCATTCGACTAGCGCTCCCCCTGGCCTGAGGGGTCGCGCGCCTCGGCGCGGCGCGTCCGGAGACTCCCGAACACCACCGTCAGCAACCCGAGCAGGATCTCGTCGACGAACGGCACCACGTCGGGAAACACGAGATCGGCGCCGAAGAGCACGGCCGTCAGCACGAGCAGTCTGGGATATCGCAACCGCCGAGCATAGCGGCGGACCAGGCCGAACACAGGACCCGGCATAACGGGCGTCTCCTGGAAGACGTGATGCTCTGAACCTACGCCCTCACCCCGGCGCGTGCACGGGACCGGTTCGAGGTGGCTCGCACAGTACCGCCACCTATCTTAGAGACGATGCAAGAGCAAGTCGAACGTCTTCGTGCCGCCCTTCAGGGGAGGTACGCCATCGTATCCGAGATCGGCGCGGGTGGGATGGCCACGGTCTACCTGGCCGAAGATCCGAAGCACAACCGCAAGGTGGCGGTCAAGGTCCTGCGACCGGAGCTGGGTGCGACCATCGGCCCCGAGCGCTTCCTCCGGGAGATCCAGATTGCTGCCGGCCTGGACCACCCGCACATTCTCCCCCTGTACGACTCGGGGGAGGCGAACGGGTTTCTGTTCTACGTGATGCCGCTCGTCGAGGGCGAGTCGCTTCGCGAGCGACTCGATCGCGAGCGGCAGCTCCCCATCGACGACGCCCTGCAAGTCGCCGAGGAGGTTGCGGACGCCCTCGCCTACGCGCACTCGCACGGCGTGGTGCACCGGGACATCAAGCCGGAGAACATCCTCTTGTCGGGCGGACACGCTCGGGTCTCGGATTTCGGGGTCGCGCGTGCGCTGTACGCGGCCGGTGACGACCGGATCACCGAGACCGGCTTCGCCGTGGGCACGCCCTCGTACATGAGCCCCGAGCAGGCGACCGGCGCCGAGGACGTCGACAACCGGTCTGACATCTACAGCCTGGGCTGCGTGGTGTACGAGATGTTGGGTGGCGCACCGCCGTTCACCGGCGCGACACCCCACGCCGTGCTGGCTCGGCACGCGATCGATCCCGTACCCTCGTTGGCGACCGTGCGGACCACGATCCCCCTGGGTGTGCGGCTCGCGGTGGAGCGGGCCCTCGCCAAGGTTCCAGCCGATCGTTTCCCGACGGCCTCGGGGTTCGCAGCGGCGCTCCGCACTCGGCAGCAGGCGAAGGCGCCGATCACGGTGAGCAGGCGGTGGCTGATGGTGCCGGCACTCGTCGGGGTGCTGGCATTGATTGCCTGGCTCGCCTGGCGGTACGCACCGGCCAGTGTCCCGGACGGTGTGACGACCGGATTCCCGCCGACCCGGATCGCCGTGCTCTACTTCGACGATCACAGCGAGGGCGGACAGTTGGGCCACGTGGCGGCCGGATTGACCGAGGGGTTGATCCACGAGCTGGCCCAGGTCGACGCGCTCGAGGTGGTCTCACGCAACGGGGTCAAGCCCTACCGGGCCGCGTCGGTCCCGATCGACAGCATCGTGCGGGCCCTGGAGGTGGGGACGATCGTCGAGGGGAGCGTCGCGAAATCCGGTGACCGTCTACGCGTCACGGTGCAGCTGGTGGACGCCGCCTCCGACACCCATCTCGAGAGCCAGGTGCTCGAGGAGCCGATCACCGATCTGTTCGCGCTCCAGGATCGGCTGACGTCGACGGTGTCGGAGTTCCTGCGGGCACGGATCGGTCGGGAGATCCGGCTGCGCGAGCGGCGCGCGGGCACGGGGAGCGTCGACGCCTGGGAGTTGGTGGAGCTGGCCGACCAGCGGCAGGACGAAGCCCATCGGCTGCGAAACGCCGGGGACTCACTCGCGGCCGTCGCGACCTTGGCCTCCGCCGACTCGCTGCTTGCCCGCGCGGAGCGGCTCGATTCCCGGTGGATCGAGCCGATCGTCCAGCGAGGGTGGGTTGCCGCAGCGCGGGCCGATCTCTGGCAGCCGGTGCCGGGCTCCGCGGACACGGTGTGGATCGCCGTCGGTGTCGCGCACGCCAATCGGGCCCTCAGACTCGTACCGGACGATCCCGGTGCCCTTGAGCTGCGCGGTTCCCTGATGAGCGAGCTCGCGGACGGCCGGGCCCGTGTCAATGCCCCGTTGCTGCGAAAGCAGGCCGAAGCCGATCTCCGCGCCGCCGTGGAACGTGACCCGGCGCGCGCCAGCGCGTGGGCCGCGTTGAGCGAGCTCATGAGGGTCGAAGGGCGGTTTGCCGAGGCCAAGGAGGCGGCCGAACGGGCCTTGGCAAAGGACGCGTTTCTCGCCGACGCGAGCGGCATCACCTTCAACTTGTACCAGGCCTCGCTCGACCTCGACCAGGTGACGGAGGCCGTTCGCTGGTGTGAGATCGGGCAGCGTCGCTTTGCGGGGCGATCGTGGACCGCGGCCTGCGGGCTGTTCCTGGGGGCGCTCGGCGAAGGGCCACGACTGTCCCCCGACAGCGCCCAGACGCTGTACGATCTCCTCCTCACGTGGAGCACGCCGGCCGAACGTGGCACGAACGAAGTTGTGGGGCACATGTGGATGGCCGCGGTGATGGCGCGAGAGGCGAACCGCGACAGCGCAGAGGCGCTGGTTCGCAGCGCACGATCGGAAGCGTCAGAGGCGCTCCGGCCGTGGGTCAGCTATCTGGAGGCCAATGTCCGGCTGTTGCTCGACGATCGCGAAGCTGCGCTCGATCAGCTCGGTGATTTTCTCCAGGCCTTTCCGCAGCGCAAGAGCTACATCGCCTCTGACTGGATGTTCCGCCCGCTGTGGAGTGACCCGCGGTACCAGGCGCTGGTCGATACCGTTGGTGGGCGCCCCTAGCCTGCCGTCAGTTCTGCCACACCCCGAAGCCCAGTGATCGGAGATGCGCGGTAAGACGCTTCTCCCGCAGTACCGCCTCCCGATACGTCATGGGGTTGTAGCGGTCGTAGAGATGCGGGAGCAGGCGCTCTCCGTACTGCTGCACGTACTTCCCGGATTTGTAGCCGCGCTTGTGCTGGCGGAACCGCTCTTCCGGCGTGAGACCGGTCATCCCGACGTACACGCACGCCTTGAGCAGATGGTGCTGGGGGTTGGCGTCGCGGAACGACTTGTGGCTGACCACCGCGCCATCGAGTCGGATGACGTAGACGTGGTGGTGGCCGTGCCGAACCGGTGCGTCCGCGGTCGTGCGTTTGCGCGGCTTGGCGCCCATGGGTGCCTCTCAGGGCCGCGCGAACGTCGCGTTGGCCTCGGCGGCTCTTTGTGATCGCGGAGCGAGCCGGTACGCTATGGCCTCGGCGGACCGGCGTTGACCCGGATCTCCTTCACGACCAACTCCACGGTCATCACATCGTCCTCACCGCCCATCATCTTCTCGAGGCGCTCCAGTTGGCCTTTCATCATCTGTTCGGCCATGGCACGCTGCGCCTCGGGCATCTCCGCGAGCCGGCGCTTCATTTCCTCGACTTGCGCCCGCGTCTCGGGATCCATGGCCTGCCCCATACCCTCTACCCGGATGGTGGTGCGGAACGGCTGGAGCATCCCGTCCACCTCACGGTAATCTTCGAGATCCGCCACGCTATGCATCTCGGCTGGCCCGCGGTCGGTCTGCATCTCGCCCCAGAATTCCACCCGCCGCGGCACCCACTGCTCGGTGTCCACGAAAAGTGTGCCGCGGAGCGGCCGGAAGTTGGCTTCCTTGGGAATCATGCCCTCACCGAAATCGACGCGGTCGAGATCGTGCATGTCGATCACGTGCACGGCGTGCCCGCCCACCTGGTCGCGACCCCGGTACTCGCTGTTGGCTGCCAGGACGGGCGCGACGCGTTGAATCGCGTCCCACCCCTCAGCGCTGGTGCCCGGCATGGCCATCCCGCCCGTCGACGACCGCTTGAGCCGAAACACACGGTGACCCTCGACCGTCTCTTTCTCGAAGTAGAGAACGGACTCGAACCCCATCGCGTCCTGAATGAGCGTGTAGTTCTCGATGTTCTCGGTGCGGCGCTCGTACTCGGCGAGCATCCGATCGAAGATCTCGCGCGGCGTCT
>Ga0224512_10000552_pt1 | contig 39134 bp, 26 predicted proteins | sample SF_May12_sed_USG_4_FD_169103 | JGI IMG/M metagenome (GOLD analysis project Ga0224512, IMG submission 169103) | Sediment microbial communities from San Francisco Bay, California, United States - SF_May12_sed_USGS_13 | ecosystem: Environmental > Aquatic > Marine > Sediment | place: USA... | reverse complement strand
GACGTGAAGCGTTTGGCCGGCCCATGTAACCGAGATTTCCACACCATTGATGAAAGTGAGCCCGGCTAATTCCGCGCAGGTGCGCGCCTCCGCGAGCCCACCGATATCATCGTGATCGGTCAGGGCAAAGACCTTTACGCCGCGCTCGGCCGCCCGCGTGGTCAGCTCGACGGGTCGCAGCAACCCATCGGAGCGGGTCGAATGACTATGTAGGTCTATTTCAGAACAAATCACTTTTATAAAACAAATAATTACAATATATATTTAAAGTATTATAGCAGATTGCAAGTCGTGCCCGTGAATCCGTGGAATGCCGTGCAACGTAAATGCGGGTAGACGCCACTGCATTCAATGCCCGTCCCATGACCCTCGAACGCTTCGCGCGCTCTGCGCTGGCCATCGTTCTGCTGGCCGCATGCGGCGTCGCCGCGGCCGCGCAGTGTAGCGCAGAAAGCTCGGCGCACCGCGTCCCCCTGCTCGAGCTCTACACCTCGGAAGGCTGCGACAGCTGCCCGCCCGCCGACCGGTGGTTTGGCGCCTTGCCGACGCGCGGGTTGACGCCCGAGCGTGTCGTAGCGCTCGCTTTTCACGTCGATTACTGGAATTACCTCGGCTGGAACGACCCCTTCTCAAAGGCCGAATACAGCGCGCGCCAGCGTGCCGCGAGCGTACGGAACAAAGCGCGTTTCGTTTACACCCCACAGTTCCTCCTCGACGGACGGGATTTTCGGCGCGGTGTTTTTCGAGATGATTTTACGGACCGTGTCGGCGCCATCAGCCGCGAGAAGGCGCGGGCAACGATCCGGCTCGATCAGGTTGCAAAAGCCGACGGGGCCGTCATGGTGCACGGTACGGTTGCGGTGACCGATGCCGCGCAGCGGCAAGGCGCGCGAGCGTATGTCGCTCTCTACGAGAACAAGCTCTCCAATCGGATCACCGCTGGCGAAAACCGGGGCAAGCGCCTCCAACACGACTTCGTCGTCCGCGAGTTGTCGCCCCCCCAGCCCGCAGGTCCGGACGGTACGGTCGTGCTCCAGCACCGCTTTGACCTCGACCAGCACTGGAAACGGGGGGACCTGCACATCGCAGCGTTCGTGCAAAACGAACGAACGGGAGAAACCTTGCAGGCCATGGCGGTGCGCGTCTGCCGTTGACGCCCGCGGCACGAGTGGGTGCCCCCTGCCGCGTCCGATATAGCTGGAGCGAAAGCGGCGTACCCTGGCGCCGGGCCTAGGCGTTTTTCCGACGCAAGCGACTCTGCGCCGGAACGTGCCGCGCCAGAAACTCCATCTGGTCGGCAAGGATGCGGCGATTGGTCAGGATCAGGTATTCCGCGCGGTTCGGAACGTACGGCAGATAGACGAGCTCCATGCCGGCCCGCTCCGGCGTGCAGTTACCTTTGCGCTCGTTGCAGGCGCGGCACGCCGTCACCGAGTTCATCCACGTGTCTTTTCCGCCTCTTGAAAACGGGATCACGTGATCGCGGGTGAGCCTGGCAATCGGGAACAAATCCGCGCAGTACGCGCAGATCTGCCGGTCACGATGGAACAACTCGCGGTTGTTGAGCGGCGGCACCTGGCTGAACGTCTTCAGTGCCATCGCCTTGCCTTTGATCGCAATAATGCTCGACGCGGTGATGCTGGAACGCTGGCCCGTCTGGCGATTCATGCCGCCGTAGACGGTAAATGCATGCTCCCCCATGGCCCAGGCCACCTGGTCCTTGGCGTAGTAGCAGCAGGCGTGCTGCCAGCTGATCCAGCGATGCGGCACGCCATGCGTGTCGATCGTGAGGATCAGGGGATAGCTCCCCCGCAGCGCGGATTGTTGTTTGCTTACGTCAACCATCGGTCGCACCACTTGGTCCCGGCGATTGCACAGGCCACCCTGCCGCCGGTGCACAGCACAATTTACCAGATTCCTGAAATTGTGCCAGTTTTCTGCAAGAATGCCGGCCGATTTGCGCTGGGCAGCGCTGCATCGAGCCGGTAGTGCTCGATGCAGGGGAAGCGTATAATTAGACCTCGTGATAGACAGCGTTTCGCACCCTCGTTCTGGCGTTTGCCGGGAGCCGTGACCATATCCACTCACGGCCTTGACGCGCCTCCGGCAAACGCCGCCGATACCCCCAAGCCGTCTTTCGCCGCACTCGGCCTGATGCCGGAGTTGCTGCGCGTCGTTGCCGAGCAGGGCTATCTGGAGCCGACGCCGATCCAGGTCCAGGCCATCCCGCCGGTTCTGCAGCGCCACGACCTCATGGGTTGCGCCCAGACCGGCACCGGCAAGACCGCCGGCTTCGCCCTGCCTATCCTCCAGCTGCTGGCGCCGCAAGCTAATACCAGCCCCTCGCCGGCCCGGCACCCCGTTCGCGCTCTGATCCTCACGCCGACGCGGGAGCTCGCGGCGCAGGTGCAGGACAGCGTGCGCGGCTATAGCAAACATCTCGCCCTGCGCTCGGCGGTCGTCTACGGCGGAATCGATATCGGCCCGCAGAAAAAGGCACTGCACGCGGGCGTGGAAATTCTGGTCGCGACCCCCGGCCGGCTGCTCGACCACCTGCACCAGAAAACGCTCAACCTGGCGCGTGTGGAAATTCTGGTGCTCGACGAAGCCGACCGGATGCTCGATATGGGCTTCCTGCCCGACATCAAGCGCATCCTTGCCGCCCTGCCCTCACGGCGCCAGAACCTGCTGTTCTCGGCGACCTTCCCGGAAGAAGTGCGCAGGCTCGCCAAAGAACTCCTGCATGCGCCCATCATGGTCGAAGTCGCGCGCCGCAATGCGCCTGCCGATCTCGTTTCCCACGAGGTTCACCTGACCCCCGCATTGCGCAAGCGCGCGCTGCTCGCGCATCTTATCCGGAGCCGAAACATGCGGCAGGTTCTGATCTTCGTCCGCATGAAACGCGATGCCAATCGTCTGGCGCGCCAGCTGCAGCAGGATGGCATCGCAGCCACCGCCATCCATAGCGACCGCACGCAGCAGGAACGCACGCTGGCGCTCGACGAGTTCAAGCAGGGCAAGGTGACCGCGCTGGTCGCCACCGATATCGCCGCGCGGGGACTCGACATCGAGGAACTGCCGTTCGTCGTGAACTACGAACTGCCCTATACCAGCCCCGAGGACTACGTCCATCGCATCGGCCGCACCGGCCGCGCGGGCGTGTCAGGTGACGCGATCTCGCTCGTCAGCCCCGATGAGATGAAGATGCTCGAGGATATCGAGCACATGCTCAAGCGCAAGCTGCCGCGGGCCCCGGCGGCGAGTTTCGAGGAAGAGCGCCGCGTTCCCGCCTCAGGCAAGGGGCCACGGCGCCCGCACCGCAAGGAACCGCCGCGCGGGCACGCGCCCGCCGCCAAACCTGCGCTACCAGGTTTCGACTTCAGCAAGCCATATGAGCCTGCGGCGCCCAGCAGCACAACGGGCCGCGAGCCCGCGCCTGGCCCGCGCCGAGGGCCGGCTCGCCCCACGGCTGCTCTCTTGGGCCGCCGCCCAAAGCGCGACTCCGAGAAGTGAGAGGCCGCCCCCGGTCGGGCGGCGATGCCGAGAAGAGCGGCGGGTTCCCGGAATGGACACGTTAAGCAGTAGAGCGCGATCGTTTTGCACTCCGAGCGTGCGACGTTCCGCCGACCAGCCCAGGGATCCCGGATGAAGCAGAGAACCCAGCCCCAAAGCGGCACCGTTGCTGCCAAACAACTGAAGATGATGCTGCACGACGGTGCCGAGATGGCGCTGCTCGACGTGCGCGAAGCCGGACAATTCGGCGACTCACATTTGCTCTTTGCGGTGCCGCTCCCCTACAGCCGGCTCGAACTCGACGTGATACGCCTCGTGCCACGGCGCTCCACGCGCATCGTTCTCTGCGATGACAGCGGGCGCGACGTAGCCGAGCTCGCCGCGCGCCGGCTCGCCGCGCTCGGCTACACCGACGTCTCCAGCCTCGACGGCGGCATCGCCGGCTGGTCCGCAGCCGGGTACGCGCTGTTCAAGGGCGTCAACGTGCCGAGCAAGCTGTTTGGGGAACTGGTGGAGCACGCCTATCACACCCCGCGCGTCACGGCGCAGGAACTCGTGCGGATGAGCGAAGCGGGCGAGAACTTCGTGATTGTCGACGGCCGCCCCTTTGGCGAGTACCGGAACATGACCATTCCCGGCAGCACCTGCTGCCCGAACGCGGAGCTGCCGTACCGCATCCCGACGATGGTCAAGGACCCCAATACCAAGATCGTCGTGAATTGCGGGGGGCGCACGCGCTCCATCATCGGCGCGCAGACGCTCATCAACTTCGGTATCCGCAATCCGGTCTACGCGCTGGAGAACGGCACGCAGGGATGGTATCTGTCCGACCTGCAGCTCGAGCGCGGAAGCGCTCGGCGTTACCCGGATCACATCGACGAGAGGCAACTGCCCGGGCTCCGAACGCGCGCCCGGTCCCTGGCCGAGCGCTTTAACGTTGAGTTCGTGAACGCGAGCCTGATTCAGAAGTGGCTGAACGACCCGGAGCGCACAACGTATCTCTGCGACGTGCGGACGCCTGAGGAATTCCGGAAGGGTTCGTTAGCGGGCGCGGTCCATGCGCCGGGCGGCCAGCTCGTCCAGGCGACCGATCAGTGGATCGGTGTGCGCAATGCTCGTGGCGTGCTGATCGACGCCGAAGGCGTGCGCGCCCCCGTCGTTGCGAGCTGGCTGAGGCAGCTTGGTTACGATGTCTGCGTGCTCGAGGAAGGGATCCGTTCCGGACTGCAGGGTCCCTCTTTGGCCCGCCCCGGCCTGCCCACACTCAAAGCGATCTCGCCCGCTGAGCTGAAGCGCGCGCTCGATGAAGGGCGATGCACCGTGCTCGACCTGGGTGCAAGCATGAGTTTTCGCAAGGCGCATATACCCGGCAGCCGCTGGAGCACGCGTAGCCGCCTTGCGGCGGCTGCGCGTAACGAGAACGATTTCATCGTACTGGTGGCCGAAGACGCAGATGTCGCACGGCTCGCTGCCATCGACCTTCTCGAGGCCGGGATCCGGGACGTGAAAATCCTCGACAGCGGTCTCGACGCGTGGACGCGCGCGGGCCATTCGACAGAATCTTCGCCCGCAGTACCGCCCGACACGGAATGTATCGACTATCTCTTCTTTGTTCACGACCGGCACGCCGGAAATCGCGAGGCCATGAAGCAGTACCTCGCGTGGGAGACCGGGTTAATTGCCCAGCTCGATCCGCAGGAACGGGCCACCTTCAAAATAGGCCCGGTGATGCGTGATGGGTGATGGGTGATGGGGCGAGTCACCGCGTGTTGAACGGCGGCGATGCCGCCCGTTCCAACACGCGCGGCCTCGGAACGACCAGCGGCAAGAACCAACCGACATCGCGTCGGCCGCTTACGAGCCTGCACGGTCGCATCCCCAAGTTGGGGCGGCTGTCGAGGTGGAGCAGGGGCCCCAGCTTCAGTTGGGGATGCGACCCGAGATCAGACGCATCGGGATCGCCCGCCGCCCTCGATCGCCTTCGAGGTCAGATCCCCGAATTTGAAACATTCGGGGCCCCTCTTCCGCTCTCCGGCGATCCCTGCTCCGCGCTCCGGCTCGCGCCAAACCGGCGCGTAGCGTCCGGGTTTAACGCTACTTGACCACCAGTTTGAGATCGCGCACGACCTTGCCCCACTTGGCGTACTCGGCCGCGAGGAACCTGCCAAACGTCGTCGGATCGGTGGCCACGATATCTGTTCCCAACCGCTGGTAAGCCTTCTGCACCTCTGGCGTCTGGAGCAGCGTCGTGACGTCGCGTTGTATCCGCCGGATAGCCGCCGCCGGGGTTCCCCGCGGCGCAACCAGCCCCGTCCACAGCGCCGCATCATACCCCGGCACGGTCTCTCCAATGGATGGAGTGTTCGGCAGCGCCGGCGAGCGCTTGGCGGTCGTCACCGCGATAATTCTCAACTGCCCCGCCCTGTGGTGATTAATGATGCTCGATAGTCCAATACAGCCGATCTTGATCTGGCCGCCGAGCAGGTCGGACCGCACTGGGCCGCTACCCTTGTACGGGACGTGCACCATGTCGAGACCCGCCATGTTGACGAACAGTGCCTGAAACAGGTGCATCGCGCCTCCCTGTCCCGAGGAAGCGTAGTCAAGTTTGCCTGGCTCCTTCTTCGCCAGCGCAATCAAGTCTTTCACCGACTTGACGGGAAGCGAGGGATGCACCACCAACCCGTAGGGCTGGCTGGCCATTTCCATGATCGGCGCGAAGTCCCTCAGCGGATGAAACGGCGTCTTCTTGTACAGGTTTGGAACGATGACGAATGGCGTCCCCGTCGCGAGCAGAGTGTATCCGTCGGGATTCGACTTCGCGGCGATTTCCGTTCCAATCAAGCTTCCTGCGCCCGTGCGGTTATCGATCACCACCTGCTTGCCCACATATTTCGATAGCCTCGTTGCGACGATACGTACGAGAACATCAGTAGATCCCCCCGCGCCAAACGGAATGATCATACGAATCGGTTTGTTCGGATACGGTTCGGCCGCTATCGCGCTAGAGACAAACGGCATCCCAAACGCGACAATTGCCAGCAAACTGCACAGACGTGCCTTCATGTTGCCTCCTCCTTGCAGGGATTGTCATGCGTGCGTCCACGCCAGTTTAGCCCATGACCCTCGATGACTCCAAATACTCAGGCGGGGACGCGCGTTTCGCAGAATGAAATTTCACGCATGCTAACATCCGTTAAGGTTTTGAGGATACAGAATGAATTCCAGTCGAACCCTCGTACGATTCCCGGGCGCTTTCGGCACGAATCTCGCCGCGAATCTCGATTTGCCGTCATCGGAACCGCGTGCCTTTGCCCTTTTTGCGCATTGCTTCACCTGCTCGAAAGACACGCTGGCCGCCTCCCGCATTAGCGCGGCCCTCGCAACGCACGGCATCGGGGTGCTCCGGTTCGACTTCACCGGACTGGGCGGGAGTGAGGGTGATTTCGCCAACACCAACTTCTCGTCCAATCTCGCGGACCTGGTTGCGGCTGCCGCGTGGCTGCGCGAGCACCACCGGGCGCCGACGATACTGGTCGGTCACAGCCTTGGCGGCGCCGCCGTGCTGGCCGCGGCGCGTGAAATACCGGAGGCGCTCGCCGTTGCGACCATCGGCGCACCGTTCGATCCCGCTCATATTCGCCGCCTGCTGGCGCCCGCGCTCCCCGAGATCGCGGCCGCGGGCGAAGCGGAAGTAACTCTCGCGGGACGCCCGTTTCGCGTCAGGAAGCAGTTCCTGGATGATCTCGCCGACCGCAACAGCCGCGAAGCGATCGCGAGCCTCCGAAAGGCGCTGCTCGTTTTCCACTCGCCGCGCGACACAACGGTCGATATCGAGAACGCGGCCCAGATCTTCATGGCCGCCAGGCATCCCAAGAGCTTCGTCTCGCTCGATGACGCAGACCACCTGTTAACGCGCAAGGAGGATGCCGCATACGTCGCGGCGGTGCTTGCTGCGTGGGCCGGCCGATATCTGGGCGAGCTGGCGGTGCAGGCTACTCGCCCGATTACATCGGGCGAGCCGGGCGTCGTCACGGTATCCGAGACCGGCGACGGGAAGTTCTCCCAGACCATCTCCGCTGGCAGGCATCAGCTGCGGGCCGATGAGCCCCCGGATGTCGGCGGCCAGGATTCCGGCCCCACGCCGTACGACCTGCTGCTCGCCGGGCTGGGGGCCTGCACTTCGATGACGCTGCGGATGTACGCCGAGCACAAACAACTCCCGCTGGAACGCGTCACGGTCCGCCTTCGCCACGACAAGGTACACGCCCGCGACTGCGCCGAGTGCGAGACCCAGGAAGGGAAGATTGACCGTATCGATCGCGAGATCGAGGTCCACGGAGCGCTCGATGAGGCGCAGCGCGCGCGGCTCCTGGAAATCGCGGACAAGTGCCCGGTGCACCGCACACTGCACGCGGAGGTCTGGATCCAGACGCGCCTTGCCGGCTAGCGCTCGTCTCTCCCGGTCGTCACTGCCGGACCGGTCACCATGCTGATCATCAGGGAACTTTGCAAATCGTACGGGGGCGCGCGGCCGCGCGAGTTGCTGCGGCGGCTTTCGCTCGAGCTCGGACGTGGCGAGTACGTGGCCATCCGGGGTGAGTCCGGCGCGGGCAAATCCACGCTGCTCAATCTCGTTGCGGGGCTCGATCGGCCTGACAGCGGCAGCATCATGCTCGACGGCACGGAGGTCACGGCCCTCGACGACACCGCGCGCACCCTCATGCGCCGGCGCCAAATCGGCTTTGTTTTCCAGGCATTTCACCTGTTGCCGCACCTGACTGTGGCGCAGAACGTCGCGCTGCCCCTCGCGCTCAACGGGATCGGAGGCCTCGCGGCGGCGGAGCGCGTCGAAGCCATGCTCGAAGCCGTCAATCTGGCCAGCGCCGCGAGCGTGTATCCGCGCGAGCTCTCCGGCGGAGAGATGCAGCGGGTGGCGATCGCCCGCGCGCTCGTTCACAGGCCTTTGCTGCTGCTCGCCGACGAACCCACCGGCAATCTCGACCCGGACACCGCGATGCAGGTACTGTCCCTGTTCCGCGAGCGGGTGAAAAGCGAAGGGGGAACAGGCATTCTCGTGACCCATTCCGAGCGTGCCGCAGCAACCGCCGATCGCGTGCTGGCGCTCACGGTGAATGGCCTGGAGCCGGCGGCACCATGACCGCGATCGCACGCCCGCTACTGGGGCAACGGTTCGTCCTGTTTCACACGCTCGTCCTCGGTCCCTTGCGCGAGAACCCGGGCCGTACCGCACTGGCCATTGTCGCGATTGCGCTTGGCGTGGCCCTCGGCGTTGCCGTGCACCTGATCAACGCAAGCGCCCTTAACGAGTTCGAGGTGGCAGCACGTCACCTCGCCGGCGAAGCCGATCTGGTGATCCGCGGTCCACGCGCCGGTTTCGACCAAGCGCTCTATCCCAAGCTGGCGCGTTTGCCGCAGGTGGAGGCGGCAAACCCCGCCGTGGATCTCGAAGTCCCTCTGGTCGGTCGTCCTGGAAGTCTGCGCATCATCGGTTTCGATCCGCTGCAAGCCGCACGCGTGCAGCCGTCGCTGGTGCCGGAGGATTACGGCCTGTTGAGCGATCTCTTCGACGCCAACGCCGTCCTGCTCTCAGCCGCAGCGGCGGAATGGCTCGGTCTCGAAACCGGCGCCGAGCTCCGCGTGCGCGTGGGAACGCGTCCCGTCAGGTTGAAAGTCATCGGAGCACTGCCGGCGGGAGTCTACCGCCAGCGACTCGGAGTCATGGACATTGCGTCGGCTCAATGGCGGCTCGCGCAGCTCGGGCGGTTGAATCGGATCGCACTGCGGCTCAAGGGGGGAACCGATGTCCAGGCCTTTCGCCGGGAACTGGAAGCACTGCTGCCGGCCGGCGTGCACGCCGTGACACCAGACAGCGAGGGCGAGCATCGGGCCGCCCTCACCCGCGCCTACCGTCTCAACCTCGACATGCTGGCGCTCATCGCCCTCTTCACCGGGGCATTCCTGGTCTTCTCTTCCCAGGTGCTGGTGCTGCTGCGCCGCCGCTCACAGTTTGCGCTGCTGCGCGCGATGGGGCTGACGCGCGTCGACCTCGCGGGATATCTCGTGGCCGAAGGCGCCGCAGTGGGAATCATCGGTGCGGCTCTCGGCGTCGTGGCCGGTTACGCGCTCGCACGCGCCGCATTGCTCCTGGTCGGCGCGGACCTCGGGGCGGGTTACTTCCGCAGCATCGTAGCGGACGTTGCCGTCGAGCCCCGAGTCCTCGTCGTGTTCTTCGCACTGGGCATTCTCTTTGCCGTGCTCGGCACGCTCGGACCGGCATGGGAAGCGGCTCATCGGGCACCCGCGCGCGCACTGCGCGCTGGCGACGAGGAGGAGTCCCTCGAACACCTGCGTTCGCCAGCAGCCGGGCTGGGCGCCACAGCCGCAGGCCTGCTGCTAACGCTCGCCCCCGCCGTCAACGGACTGCCCATTGCCGGTTACGCGGCAATCGCACTCATTTTGTTCGGCGCCGTCCTGTTGATGCCGCGGTTCGCGGCCGCGTTGTTCAGTTGCCTGCCGGTGCCGGCCGGTGCCCCGTCCGCCGTCGCCATCGCTCAGCTCAAGGCCACGCCCCGGCGCTCTGCCATCAGCATCGCCGCAATTGTCATCAGCTTCAGTTTCATGGTCTCGATGCTGATCATGGTGAGCTCGTTCCGCGTTTCGCTGGAAACCTGGCTCGGCCGCATGCTTCCGGCCGACCTTTACCTGCGCGCAGCCCGTTCCGGCGAAACGGCGTTCCTCACCCCCAAAGAGCAGGTACGCATTGCATCGATACCAGGTTTCGAGCGCGTACAATTTCTTCGCGCCCAGACCGTGCTGCTCACCCCGGAGCGTCCCGCCGTGAACCTTCACGCGAGGCCGATCGAAGCCGCCGCCGCTGACAAGGTGCTGCCGCTCATCGCTCCTCCACTAATTCCGCCTGCCGGCGCGCCGCCGCCGGTGTGGATCTCCGAGGTGGCATCGGATCTGCACGGCCTGCGCCAGGGCGACATCCTGCGCCTACCGCTTGGCGGAAAATTAATTCTATGTACCGTCGCTGGAATCTGGCGCGATTACGCGCGGCAGAACGGAGCCATCGTAATCGACCGCGGACTCTACACCCGCTTCACCGGTGACCACCTCGCCAACGAGGCGGCGATATGGCTGCGCGATGGTGTGAACGTTACCGAAGCGCAGCAAGCCCTGCGCAGGCAACTGCCAAAGGAAGCCATGGTCGAAATCACCTCGACGCGCGAGGTCCGTGCAGCATCGCTGCGGATCTTTGACCGCACCTTCGCGATTACTTACGCGCTGGAGATCGCCGCGGTCGTCATCGGGCTGTTCGGCGTGGGGGCGAGCTTTGGTGCTCAGGCGCTTGCCCGCCGCCGCGAGTTCGGGGTGCTGCGCCACCTCGGCATGACACGGCAGCAGATCGGCGCGATGCTCGGTCAGGAAGGTGCGATCGTCGCCGCACTCGGCGTCGCGGCCGGGCTCGTCGTGGGCTGGGTCGTGGGACTGGTCCTCATCCACGTGATCAACCGCCAGTCCTTCCACTGGAGTATGGAGCTGCATATGCCATGGGCGCCTCTAGCGGGCTTCGCGGCGCTCGTCGTTGCCGCCGCCGCCCTCACCGCGGTGTGGAGCGGCCGGGCTGCGATGAAAGAGGACGTCGTTCGCGCCGTTCGTGAAGACTGGTAAAGGCATCAAGACGCCGATGAACGCCGATAGATCCGGAATTCTGAGGAAACGGCGGACGCTGTTGTGGCTCGCCGGTCTGCTCGCTGCACCGCGCGCCTTTGCGCAGCCCGCAAGCCACGAATCAGACATCACTCGTCACTCGTCACTCATCACGCAGTTCGCGCCCGTTGTGCCGGGGCACCAACTTCGATTTCCCCGGGACGCGGGAAGCCATCCCGATTTCCGGCTCGAGTGGTGGTACGTCACCGGCTGGCTTAACCAAGGAACCGGGCAGCCGCTTGGATTCCAGATCACCTTCTTCCGGGGCCGTCCCGAGCTGCGACAGGACAACCCGAGCGCGTTTACGCCACACCAGGTCATCATTGCGCACGCCGCACTCTCCGATCCCGGGCATGGGCGGTTGATCCACACCCAACGGGCGGCGCGCGCGGCGTTCGATCTCGCCGGCGCCGCGCTGGACGGCACGCGGGTCTGGATCGATGAATGGCGGCTTCATCAAGAAGAAAACTCCTACCGCGCGCGCATCGCGGCGCAGGAGTTTTCTTTAGAGCTGGCGTTCACGGCAACTCAGCCGCCATTGTTGCAGGGTGAAAACGGATTCAGCCGAAAGGGACCGGCTCCGGAATCGGCGAGCTACTATTACAGCGTGCCCCATCTCCGCGTGAGCGGAACATTAGCCCGTGGCGGGACCCAACAACGGGTCGTTGGCACCGCGTGGCTGGACCATGAATGGTCATCGCACTACTTGGAGAAGGACGCCACGGGCTGGGACTGGATCGGAATCAACCTCACCGATGGCAGTGCGCTCATGGCTTTTCGCATGCGCGACAGACAAGGCGGCCATCTCTGGGCGGGTGGCGCACTGCGCCACGCGAATGGCCGCCTTGAGGTATTTTCGCCGGACCAAGTGCGTTTCATTCCCCTTCGTGAGTGGAAATCGCCACGCACGGGGACGAATTATCCAGTGTCATTTCTGGTAAGAGCGGGCGATCGCGAGTTCGCGATCGAACCGCTCTTTGACGATCAGGAAAACGACACCCGCACCTCCACCGGGACGATCTACTGGGAGGGAGCGGTGCGGGCTTACCGTGGCGGCAACGAAGCTGGCCTGGGCTACCTGGAACTCACCGGCTACTGGCGCCCGCTGAACCTCTAGCCTTTATCCGGAATGGCGTTCGACTGCCCGCAAGCCGTCGCTGGAGGCCGACACGCCACTGATACGAACGGAGTGATGAGTGCTGGTGATGAAAAATGGTGATGAAGAGCGTAAAAGTGCGGTACATCACCAGTACCCATCACCATTTCTCGTCACTATTTCTCATCACCAATCTTTCTCCATTGTTGTCCATTCGCCTCGCGCCCGAGCGGCAACGCGTAGGGCACGCAATCAATTGAGTTTCGGCGGAGGGCCCGCCTGGACGGTTTCGGGTTGCTGGGCGCCCTCGTGCAACATAAGGTTCATATCCCAGTCGGCCTTCGCCACCGCTTCGCGCAGAAGACGGGAAAAGATGTGCAGAAGCTTGGCGTCGAGTGTCATATCGATGCCGTGCCCTTCCTGCGGGTGCAGGCTCAGCACCTGCGTCCCGGTGTCGCGACGCTTCCCCCGCGCCTTGACGAGCACGATCGGTGCTTCGCCGAAGGGCATGGTGCGCGGGGTTTCCTCGAACTTCTTGGAATAATTGGCTTGCTGCGCGTAGCCTTCATGCTGGATGTCGAGGACCGTGCGGCGCGTCTGAGCATCGTGCTGCTGCTGCACCGCCTGGTCCCACTCCAGCATCCGAACCAGCATCTCCCACAACCGCCGGACGAAGCGGCGTGTCAGCCAGAACCGGAACTCGCTCCCCTCGGTCGTGGAGAGGCGCAGGAGAATGCGATCCTGCGTCTCGTCGTAGCGCACCTGGATCTGGTGAATCGACATGACAGTGTTATCCGGAAGCGTTCTCGCCCCTTATTCTATTTTCTCCCGGCGCCGCGATAAAGCCCTCACTGGCCGGGCGCCCGGCTGCGCTCAGGCGGCGACCGCCGCCGGCACCTTGTCGAACACGATCCCGCCCTTCTTGGCGTCGACGCGAATGGTGTCTTTCGCCGCGAACTGCCCCTCGAGGATGGCCTTCGCCAACGGATTCTCAAGCTGCTGCTGGATCGCGCGCTTGAGCGGACGCGCGCCGTAGAGCGGGTCGAATCCGGCCGCCGCGATTCTCGTCAGCGCTGCCTCGGTCACCTCGAGCTTCATTTCAAGGCTCGCGAGCCGCTGCTCCAGATACGCCATCTGTATCCTCGCGATCGACTTGATGTGCTTCTCGTCGAGCGCGTGGAACACGACGATCTCGTCGATGCGATTGATGAACTCCGGCCTGAACTGGGCCTTGACCTCGCCCAGCACGGCCAGCTTCACCACTTGATAGTCGTCGCCGGCCATCTGCTGGATCATCTGTGAGCCGAGGTTGGACGTCATCACGATGACGGTGTTCTTGAAATCCACCGTGCGTCCCTGCCCGTCCGTCATGCGGCCGTCGTCGAGCACCTGCAGCAGCACGTTAAACACGTCCTGGTGCGCCTTCTCGATCTCATCGAGGAGGATCACCGAGTAGGGCTTGCGCCGCACGGTCTCGGTCAGATACCCGCCTTCCTCGTAGCCGACGTAGCCCGGAGGCGCACCGATCAGGCGCGCGACGGAATGCTTCTCCATGAACTCGGACATGTCGATGCGAATGAGATGGTCCTCCGAGTCGAACAGGAACTCGGCGAGCGCCTTGCACAGCTCCGTCTTGCCCACGCCCGTAGGCCCCAGGAACAGAAAGGACCCGTAAGGCCGCTTCGGGTCGCCCAGCCCGGCGCGCGAGCGCCGGATGGCGTCGGCCACGAGTCTCACGGACTCGTCTTGTCCCACCACACGCTGGTGGATCCTGGCTTCCATTTGCAACAGCTTCTCGCGTTCGCCCTGCATCATCTTGGAAACCGGGATGCCGGTCCACCGCGAGACCACCTCGGCGATCTCTTCCGCACCGACCTGTGTGCGCAACAGCCGCGGCTTGCCCGCCTTCGGCCGGTCCTCCTGCTTGAGCTGCGCCTCGAGCTGGGGGATCTTCCCGTACTGGATCTCGGACACTTTCTGCCACTCGCCCTTGCGCATGGCCGCCTCCATCTCGATCTTGAGGCGGTCAAGCTCTTCCTTGATGTGCTGCGAACCCTGAACCTGGGCCTTCTCAGATTTCCAGATTTCCTCCAGGTCGGCGTACTCGCGCTCGAGCGCCTTGATCTCGTTCTCCAGCAACTGCAGCCGCTTCTGCGAAGCTTCATCCTTCTCTTTCTTTACCGCCTCGCGCTCTATCTTGAGCTGAATGAGACGCCGCTCGAGCCGGTCCATTTCCTCAGGCTTGGAGTCGATTTCCATCTTGATGCGCGAGGCCGCCTCGTCGATGAGATCGATCGCCTTGTCCGGGAGGAAGCGGTCCGTGATGTAGCGGTGCGAGAGCTCGGCCGCAGCCACGATCGCCGGGTCCGTGATGTCCACGCCGTGATGCACCTCGTACTTTTCCTGCAGCCCCCGGAGGATGGCAATGGTCGCCTCCACGGAAGGCTCGTCCACCAGGACCCGCTGGAAGCGCCGCTCGAGGGCGGCGTCCTTTTCAACGTACTTGCGATATTCGTCGAGCGTCGTCGCCCCGACGCAATGCAGCTCGCCACGCGCGAGCGCGGGCTTGAGCATGTTGCCCGCGTCGATCGCGCCTTCGGCTCTACCCGCACCGACCATCGTATGCATCTCGTCGATGAAAACGATCGTCTGTCCGGCATCCTGCGCGATCTCCTTGAGCACGGATTTCAGCCGCTCCTCGAATTCGCCGCGGTACTTCGCGCCCGCGAGCAGCGCTGCCATGTCGAGCACGAGCACGCGCTTCCCCTTCAGCGATTCTGGAACTTCGCCGTTGACGATGCGCTGGGCGAGCCCTTCGACGACGGCGGTCTTCCCCACGCCGGGCTCACCGATCAAGACCGGGTTGTTCTTGGTGCGGCGCTGCAGGATCTGGATCACGCGCCGAATTTCGTCGTCGCGCCCGATCACTGGATCGAGCTTGCCGGTGCGCGCGCGCTCCGTCAGATCGAGCGTGTAGCGCTTGAGCGCTTCCCGCTGGCCTTCCGCTTCCGCGCTTTGGACGCCCTCGCCGCCACGCACGGCACTGATCGCGGACTCGAGGGCCGGCCGGCTCGCGCCGTGCTGCTTGAGCAGCTTGCCAGTCTCGCCCTTGTCGTTGAGCGCTGCCAGCAAGAACAGCTCGGAAGCGACGAACTGGTCGCCGCGCTTCTGTGCTTCCTTGTCGGTGAGATTGAGGAGATTGGACAGCTCCCGCGAAACGTTGACCTCGCCGCCCGTGCCTTGGACTCTGGGCAGCCGCTCGATACTGCCCTGTAGCGCCGAGCGCAGGCCCACGACGTTCGCGCCGGCGCGCGCCAAAAGCGACGCCGTGCTGCCGTCCTGCTGGTCAATGAGCGCAAGCAGCAAGTGCTGGGGCTCGATGTAGGGATTGTCGGCGCCGACGGCAAGACTCTGGGCGTCGGCGAAGGCTTGTTGAAACTTGGTCGTGAACTTGTCGAAGCGCATATCGCTACCGTCGCGGGTTGCCTTCTCATGATATTGGGCAGGTCAGGGAGTTTTCAAGAGGCTCCGCCAGGCAAATCATGCTTCAATCCAGCAACTTACCTGCGCGAAATGAATTCCGGCTGCGCCCTCGCGTAGAATCATCCACTGGCCCACCAGAGGGAACCAGGATTGTTATCCATGGAAACCGGGGAAGCCCTCCTGCTTGCGCGTGCGCAATTCGGGCTGAACATTGCGTTCCACATCCTCTTCCCGAGTATCACCATTGCACTCGCGTGGATCCTCGTGTACTTCCGTGTTGCGTACGCGCTGACCCGCGAACCCGCGTGGCTGGAAACCTACAAGCTCTGGACCAAGATTTTCGCGCTCACGTTTGCCATGGGCGTGGTATCGGGTGTCGTGATGTCATTCCAGTTCGGCACCAACTGGCCTGGATTCATGAACCAGGTCGGCAACGTCGCGGGCCCCCTGCTCGCGTTCGAGGTGCTGACGGCGTTTTTCCTCGAGGCAACGTTTCTGGGCATCATGCTCTTCGGCATGAACCGCGTCCCGGGATGGATGCATCTCACCGCAACTGTACTGGTCGCCGCAGGAACCTCACTCTCGGCGTTCTGGATCCTGGCGCTCAACTCCTGGATGCAAACGCCGGTCGGACACGGATGGGCCGACGGACAGCTCGTCGCTGCGGACTGGTGGCAGGTCATATTCAACCCGTCCTTTCCCTACCGCTTGTTTCACACGCTTCTCGCCTCCGCGCTGACGGCCGCGTTTGTCGTCGCAGGGCTGTCGGCGTGGCGGCTGCTGAAGACCCCTCGCGACGCGACGGCGGCGCGCACGCTGCGCACCGGAATCGTTATCGCCGCGGTGTTCGCTCCGGTACAGGCTTTTATCGGCGACCTGCATGGGCTCAATACGCTCGAACACCAGCCGGCGAAAATCGCCGCGATAGAGGCGCTCTGGAAGACGGAAAAAGGCGCGCCCCTCGTACTGTTCGCGATCCCGAACGCGCAGGAGCAGCGCAACGATTTTGCGATTGAGATTCCCAATGGCGCGAGCCTGATTCTCAGGCATTCACTCGACGGCGAGTTGAAAGGCATCAACGAGTTTGCGCCCGACGCACCATCCGTCGCGCCGATTTTTTTCGCATTCCGGGTGATGGTGGGAATGGGCCTTCTGATGATCGCGCTGTCATGGTACGGCGTGTGGCGGACCAGAAACCGGGCGGTTCTCCCCGTGTGGCTGCTATGGACGTTCGCCGCTTTCACGTTCGCCGGTTGGATCGCCACGCTGGCGGGCTGGTTTGTTACCGAGAGCGGCCGGCAGCCGTGGCTCGTCACCGGGATTCTCAGGACCGCCGAGACCGCGGGTCCGGCCACCGGGGCGCAGCTCGGCGCGAGTCTGACGAGCTACGTCATCACCTACGGCCTGATGCTCATCACCTACATGGTCGTGCTCACTCATATCGCCGGCAAAGGCGCGGGGGGCGAGCTTTCCGGCAGCGGTCCTCTTCCGGAGGGGGCGGCAGTATGAGCCTCGACTTGCCCGTCATTTTCGCAGTCCTCATGGGCGCCGCGATCCTCGCCTACGTCATACTGGACGGCTACGACCTCGGCGTGGCCATGCTCATGCCGGCCGCGACAGCCGACGAGCAGGAGCGGATGGTGTCCTCGATCGGGCCGTTCTGGGACGCGAACCAGACGTGGCTCGTGCTGGGCGTCGGTCTGCTGCTCGTGGCCTTCCCCGCCGCGCACGGGATCGTGATGGCCGCGCTTTACCTCCCCGTCCTTGCGATGCTGATCGGGCTCATGCTCCGGGGCGTTTCATTCGAGTTCCGGGTGAAGGCCGAAGGCTGGAATCGCGGGATGTGGAACTGGTTGTTCTGGTTTGGCTCTTCTCTTGCCTCGGTTGCGCAGGGACTCATGCTGGCGGCCTACATCACCGGCTTCGAGCCCGGGTTCGGCTTTTTTCTGTTCGGGCTCGTCGTGGCGGCAGGCGTGTGCGGCGGCTATGTGCTCCTTGGCGCGACGTGGCTAATCTGGCGAACGGACGGCACGCTGCAGAGAAAAGCGGTTGCGTGGACGCATTGGGGGCTGTTCTGGGTCGCGCTCGGCGTCGGCTTCGTAAGCCTCGCCACTCCGGTCATGAGCGAGACTGTGTATCACAAATGGTTCGACTTTCCGCGCACGCTGGGGCTCATGCTGCTGCCGCTGGCAAGCGGGGCGGCCTGGCTCTGGGTATGGCACGCCGCCAGCCGCGTCAGAAAAGGAACCGCGATGCCGCACTGGGCGCCGTTTGCCGGCGCGGCGGCGCTTTACCTCCTTGCGTTCGCCGGGCTCGCCTACAGCCTCTTCCCGTACGTCGTCATGGACCGCATGACGATCTGGGAGGCCGCCGCGCATCCGTCCTCTCTCAAAGTCGTGCTGGCCGGCGCGCTCGTGGTACTCCCGTTCATCATCGGCTATACAATCTACGCCTACCGCGTATTTCGCGGCAAGGCGCCCGCGAAGCTCTACGAACACTAGACGTAACGGGCCGTCCCATGATCGGCTCGCTCGCGCAATATTTGCGGCATCGGCCCTCGCGCGGCATTCCGCGGCACCCCCGTGATGCAGCCGGGCAAACGGTATACTATGCGGCCTGCCCGCGCGGGCTTCGATCATGCTGGCGGGTGCGGCCATTCACGCGGCTTACCCGACACAAGAAAGGACGATCCATGATTTATGAAGTGAGGACCTATGATCTCAAGCCGCGCGCCATTCCCGAGGTCGAGAAGCGTTTCGGCGAGCTCTACGAAGCAAAGCGCCGGCAATACTCCGAGCTAGCCGCGTTCTGGCACACCGAGATCGGCCCGCTCAATCAGATCGTCCACATCTGGCCCTACAAGGACATGGAAGAGCGCACCCGCATTCGCACCGCGGCCGTGAAGGACAAGGCCTGGCCGCCCAACCTCGGCGAATTCCTCGTGAACATGCGCTCGGACATCTTCATTCCCTTCGACATCTCGCCCGAGTTGAAGCCCGCCAATGTCGGGCCGTTCTTCGAGATGCGCACCTACACCTACGCGCCGGGCGAGCTGCCGGTCATCATGAAGAACTGGGCCAATGCGATCCAGGCACGCCAGAAGTACAGCCCCCTCACGGCCGCCTGGTATTCGGATGTCGGCGGGTTGAACAAGTTTGTCCACATTTGGCCTTACAAGTCGCTCGATCAGCGCTGGGAGATCCGCCACAAGATCCGGGCCGAAGGGGTCTGGCCGCCCTCCGACGTGGCCGAAAAACAGGGCGGGCGCGGCTACACCCTGGTCTCGCAGGAAAACAAGATCCTGATGCCCGCTGCGTTTTCCCCGCTCAAGTAGCGAGTGGTGGTCGGCGCGCGTACCCGGCCACACGCGCTGGAGAGAGGCGCGCAGCCTAGGCCGCCATACCCGTCGCGCTGCTCGCCTGCTTCGCGGCCGCGCGTGAGCCCGCCGTCGGATAGGGATAGAGCACGTTGAGCGCGATGCCCTGATTGGCGGTCTGGACGATGCGAACGTGCTCGCGCGCGGTGTTGACGAAATCCGCACCCACGCACAAGGCCCACGCCGCGCGCGCGGAGGTGACGAGCTTGCCGGCCGCGACCACGCGAATTCGCGCCTTCAGGTCGGACTGCAGGAGCGAATCGACCACGCGCGGCAGCGCTTCCGCAATAGGCAGCGCCATGTGATCCACCAGTGTTTGCGGCGCCGCACCGCTGCCGCCCTCGCTGCCATCGATGGCGAGAAAATCCGGCGCATATTCCTTGCCCCGGCGCAACACGTTATCGCACAACTCGTTGATGAACTCCCGGCCCCCGATGGCCGTCTTCACGAGCGGCGACAGCTCCTGTGCCTTCTCAGGCGAAAAACTCCCATAGATATTCCTAACCCCATACTTGGCAGTGCCAATCTGCATGACGAGGTCGCAGCCGGTCTCGCTCCGGCACCGGAAAGGGATGGTTGACGAAGATGATCGTGCCCGGCTCGCGCAGATCGTTGTTCGACCCGAAGCCAATGATGCTGCCCTCGGACTTCGCAAGCCGTTAGGCAAAACCGAGGATCGTACCGACGCCGTAGGACAGGACGCTCATCATTTCACCCATGCTGCTCCTTGCGCTTTGCTAGAATCGTGAGGCCAATATAGAGGATTCCGATGGATTTGACACACGAAATCGAGCGCAACGTTGCAGCCGCTCTGGCCGAGGATGTGGGCAGCGGCGACGTGACAGCCGCGCTTACGCCTGAATCGGCCAAAGCGCGCGCGCGACTGGTGGCGCGTCAAGATGCCGTGCTGTGCGGCCAGGCCTGGTTCGACGCGTGCTTTAGCAAGCTCGATCCGGCAGCGAAATTTGGCTGGCAGGTTGCCGAAGGCGCGCGGATATCGCGCGGGCAGACGGTGTGCGAGTTGAGTGGAAAGGCGCGGGCTTTGCTCACCGGCGAGCGCACGGCACTCAACTTCCTGCAGACACTCTCGGCCGTTGCCACGAATACGAGCCGATACGTGGCGGCTGTTGCCGGGACGCGCGCGAAGATCGTCGACACCCGCAAGACATTGCCGGGGCTGCGCGCGGCCGAAAAATACGCCGTGCGTGTGGGCGGCGGTGTCAACCACCGCATGGGACTCTACGACGCCATACTGCTGAAGGAAAATCACATCGCGGCAGCCGGTGGAGTCCGCCCGGTGTTGGCCGCAGCACAGACAGCCGCGGGGCCGGGAGTCTGGATTCAGGTCGAGGTCGAGACGTTGGACCAACTAAGGGACGCCCTCGACGGCGGCGCCAAGATGATCCTCCTCGACAATATGGATGCGCCGAAGATGCGCGAAGCGGTAAGGCTCGCATCCGGGCGCGCGGAACTCGAGGCGTCAGGCGGGATCACCATTGAAACGTTGCGCGCGATCGCGGAGACCGGCGTCGATCGTATCTCAATCGGCAGCCTGACGAAGGACATCGAGGCCGTCGACTTCTCGATGCGGTTTGAAACCTAAACCGCCGAGAAAGGCAAATCAATATTGAACCGCCAAGACGCCGAGAGAAACAGGAAGAAAATAAGATTAAAACCAATAGGCTTTTCTTTTTCCTCAGCGCACCCCTCTTCGGAGTATCGAGACCCGCCGCGCATGCCGGGCACACCACAGTCTGTCCCCTGCTGGTCGTTCGGAGTAATATCACCCGGCGCGATGAACAAAAACAGTCAGGCCATCGCGCCACAATTCCACCGGGCACCGGCATGACAAGGGTTGGGCTGTTTCGCCAATTCGCCCGATTCATCCCAGAGTGCCCATGCACGACCGTCCCTGACTGCGGTTGCGTCCGGTTTCGAGAGGAGAGAACGTGATGAAACGATCCAGCGCAGGATTAGTGTTATCGGTTGCGGGAATGGCCGCGGTGCTCGCGTTAGCACCCCCGGCGCGCGGCGACTCGGTCGCGGACTTCTACAAGGGCAAGGACGTCACGTTGATCGTGGGCTCGGGCTCGGGCGGCACCAACGCCCTCTATGGCCGTACCCTCGCCGCGCACCTCGGACGCCATATCCCGGGCAAGCCCAACGTCATCGCGCAGTTCATGCCGGGCGGCGGGGGCATCAAGGCGGCCAACTATTTCTACACCGTCGCGCCCAAGGACGGGACCGTGCTGCTCCACCCGCAGTCGTCACACCCGCAGGCGCAGGTGCTGGGCTCCCCGGGCGTCAAGTTCGACGTGACGAAGTACTTCTACCTCGGCCGCACCGCCAGCCAGAACAGCGGGATCTTCGTCTGGCACACGGTCGCGGCAAAGACGCTGATGGACGTTCGCACGCACGAAGTCATCATTGGCGCTTCGGGCCGCGGGTCAGAGACCTACCAGGACCCGACGATCATCAACAGCGTGCTCGGCACGAAGTTCAAGGTCATCACCGGATACAAGGGCGGCGGTGAGATGGATCTCGCGCTCGAGCGCGGCGAGACCACCGGCGACGCGGGGCCCATACTCTCGGTCTTCGTGCGCCAGCAGCACTGGCTGCAGAAGAACCTGATCCGGTTTCTCGTCCAGACCGGCAGCGAGCGGCATTTCCGGCTCCCTGACGTGCCGTTGCTGACCGAGTTCGCGCGCAACGATGAAGAGCGCGCCGTATTCGCGTTCATGTCGGCGCGGGCCAATATCGGGCGCACCCTAGTCGCGCCGCCCGGCGTGCCGGCCGAGCGCGTTGCCGCCCTGCGCAAGGCGATGGCCGATGTGCTGAAGGATCCGGCTTTCCTGGCGGAAGCCGAGCAGCGCAAGATGGACGTCATCCCCGCGTCGGCGCAGGAGGTCGAGGCCGCGGTCAAGGTGGTGTTCGACACTCCGCCCGCGGTGATTGCCCGCGTCAAGAAGGCGCTCGATCTCAAGTAGCGACTTTCCGGGTTCCCGCAGGATGACGCCGGCCGTCGGGAGGCGAAAGGCGGAGTAAGGCATGGGTGAAGTCTCGCTCCTGAACGAAGCCGTGCAGGCGTTGGGGATCATCGCCGACCCCATGCGAATGACCTTCCTGCTGCTCGGCGTCGTCATCGGCCTCGTCCTGGGCGCGCTTCCCGGGCTGGGCGGCCTGGTGGGGCTGTCGCTGCTGCTGCCGTTCACCTTCGACATGGATCGCTACACCGCGCTGGCCTTCCTGCTGGGGCTGCAGTCGGTGACGGTCACCTCCGATACGATCCCGGCGGTCCTGTTCGGCGTGCCCGGCACTGTCGGATCGGCCGCGACCATCCTCGACGGCTACCCGATGGCGCGCAGAGGCGAGGCGGGCCGCGCGTTCGGCGCCGCCTTCACCGCATCGGTCATCGGCGGGCTGTGGGGCGCGCTGCTGCTGGGCGTCAGTATTCCGATCCTGCGCCCGATGATGCTGAGCATCGGCTCGCCCGAGCTGCTCATGTTCTGCGTCTTCGGGCTGTCGCTGGCGGCGGTGCTGAGCACCGGATCGCCGCTGAAGGGCCTCACCGCAGCGTGCATCGGACTGCTGGTCGCGACCGCGGGCGAGGATTCGCAAACCGGTACGCTGCGCTGGTCCGATTCGCTCTACCTGTGGACCGGCCTGCCGGTCGTGCCGCTCGCGCTCGGGCTCTTTGCTATACCCGAGATCGCCGATCTCGCGATTCAGCGCAAATCCGTCGCGGGCGACGGCGCCGGGAACGTCGAGACGCGCACGGGCCAGACGCGCGGCGTTCGCGACGTCTTCCGCCACTGGTTCCTGGTGCTGAGGTGCGCTTCGATCGGCGCGGGCCTCGGCGCGGTCCCGGGCATCGGTGCATCGGTCGTGGACTGGATCGCCTACGGCCACGCCAAGAGCACCGAGAAGGACGCGGAGAAAACGTTCGGCACGGGCGACGTGCGCGGCGTGATCGCTTCCGAGAGCGCCAACAACGCGAAGGAAGGCGGTGCGCTGGTGCCAACGATCGCCTTCGGGGTTCCCGGCAGCGCGTCGATGGCCTTGATCCTGGGGGCCTTCCTGATCCACGGCCTCGTTCCCGGGCCGGACATGCTGACCACGCACCTCGATATCACTTACACGATGGTATGGAGCGTCGCGCTCGCGAATATCTTCGGGGCAGGTATCTGCTTCGCGTTCGCGAAGCAGCTGGCGAAGGTCGCGCTGCTGCGCATCAGCATTCTCGCGCCGGTCGTGATCGTCGTCGTCTTCGTCGGCGCCTACCAAGGCTCGCAGCAGTGGGGCGACCTCTATTTCCTGCTGATTTTCGGTATGCTCGGCTTCATCATGAAGCGGCTGCGCTGGCCGCGTCCGCCGCTCATTCTCGGGTTCGTGCTGGGCGCCCTGGTCGAGCGCTACATGTTCATCTCGGTCGAACGCTACGGCACGGCCTGGCTGTGGGAGCGGCCGGTCGTGGTCGTCATGATCGCGATCACGGTCTTCGGCATTCTCGGCCCGCTCGTGCGCAAGCTCCGCGCGCACTACAAGTCGGGCGCCGCAAGCGAGAAGGGGGCTATCGGCTTCCAGCCACAGAACCTGAATGCGGATCTCCTGTTCACGCTAGCCCTTCTCGGGGTATTCATCGCCGCGCTGGTGATCTCTTCTGGCTGGGCGTTCGGCGCCAAGCTGGTGCCGCAGGTCGTCGGCTGGACAGCGGTTGCCCTGCTCACCCTCTACGTCGTGCTCACGCTGTTTTACCGCGCCGGTGCGCGCCGGGCAGCCATGCGTGACGGATCGGGGCAGACGGCGGAGCAGCGGGCGGGCCAATCGGACGTGCATTTCGACATCGTAGTGGACTTCGGCGATCTATCCCCGCAGGTGATCCTGTGGCGGGCGGTGACCTACTTTGCCTGGCTGCTGCTCGCGTTCGGTCTCGCGGCCGTGATCGGCCTGCTGCCAGCGATGTTTTTCGTCCTGGTCGGCTTCATGTGGTTCCTGGGCGAGCGGAGTTGGGCGCGGACCTTCGCCGTGGCGATTGCGGTGTGGGTGTTTTGCTATGTGTTGTTCCACCAGGTACTCTTCGTGCCGTGGCCGCAGTCGCTGATCGGGGATTGGTTTCCGGTGCTGCGGACGAATATCCCCACCAACCTGTTCTGAGCCGTCGATTGATTTGAAGTTTTGATATTTTCTTTCTCTGTGCTCTCTGTGCTCTCTGTGGCTACAAGCCTTTAAGATGTTCGCGGATCACGCGCTCGATCGCCGACAGCTCCGCATCCACGGTGAGCGGTTTCGCACTCTGCGCGATCGCCGTGTCGGGGTCCTTTAGGCCATGGCCGGTGAGCGTGCAGACGATGGTGCTCCCGTCTCCGATGCGCCCGAGTTCGAGATCCTTCAGCACACCAGCAACACCAGTGGCTGCCGCCGGCTCGCAAAAAATTCCCTCCGCCTGTGCCAGGAGCTTCTGCACGTGCAGGATCTCCTCATCCGAGCACTCGTTGAACCAGCCGCCGGACTCGTGGCTTGCCGTGACAGCCTGCTGCCATGACACCGGGTTGCCGATGCGAATCGCGGTCGCGATGGTCTCCGGGTTCTCCACCGGCCGCCCGCGCACGATCGGCGCGGCGCCGGAGGCCTGGTAGCCCAGCATGATGGGTCGGCGCTTCGCCATTTTTTGTTTCTGATAATTGCATTTTCCGTTGCAAAAGGCACACGCTTGGGTGTTCTCACAAGCCGCCTCCGAATAGCCGATCCAGTGCGCCGTGATATTTCCGGCATTGCCGACCGGGAGCGCGTGGTAGTCCGGCGCGTCGCCCAGCGCCTCGATCACCTCGAACGCGATCGTCTTCTGCCCCTGCAGCCGGTAGGGATTGATCGAGTTCACGACGTTGAGCGGGAGCGTCTTCGACACCTCCTGCACCAGCCGCATGCCGTCATCGAAGTTGCCGCGAATCTGGATCACGACGGAACCATGCATCATGGCCTGCGAGAGCTTCCCGAGCGCAATCTTGCCTTCCGGGATGAGCACAAAACATGTGATTTCTGCGCGTGCGGCGTAGGCCGCTGCGGAGGCTGATGTATTGCCCGTCGAAGCGCAAATTATCGCTCGGGCCCCACCCTCAACCGCTTTGGTCACCGCCATCGTCATGCCGCGGTCCTTGAACGAGCCGGTGGGGTTCAACCCTTCAAATTTGGCGTAAAGCCGGACATTTCTGCGCAGGAAGCGCGGCAGGTTCTTGAGCTCGATGAGCGGCGTCGCCCCCTCGCACAGCGACACCGGCGCGGTGCCATTAGTGACCGGCAGGCGCTCGCGGTACTTGTCTATAAGACCCGTGTAGTGAGACATCAATATTCAGCCACAGAGAACACAGAGATCACAGAGGAAAACCAAAAACAGATAATGAATCAAATACCACATGGCACGGGTTGCAGTGGAGCGGCCACAACCCCCTAGTTATCTTCAAAAAAACCATCGTCGAATGTTGCGACGGTCTCGCCGATCTCGGTGTTCTCTGTGCTCTCTGTGGCTAATTAAGTTGTTCAAGCCGGATGCGGATCACGGCGCCCATTACGACCGGCAACCCCTCGATCTTCTTGAGCGCCGCGTCGACGTTCTTCTCGACCGTCAGGTGCGTAAGCATGATGATGTCCACCTGTTCCTCGCCCTCGTGCGGCTCCTTCTGCACCATCGCCTCGATCGAGATATGCAGGTCAGCCAGGATCCGCGTGATATCGGCCAGCACTCCCGGGCGATCGAGCACGCGCAAGCGCAGATAATAGGCCGTCTCTACTTCGCCCATGGGCAACACCGGGATCTTTGAAAGCTGGTCCGGCTGGAACGCGAGATGCGGCACGCGGTGCTCCGGGTCGGCCCTCAGCATCCGCGCCACGTCGACGAGGTCGGCGACCACGGCCGACGCGGTTGGCTCCGCGCCCGCCCCCGCCCCGTAATACATCGTCTGCCCGACGGCGTCGCCCTTCACCAGGATCGCATTCATGACCCCCTCGACGTTTGCGATCAGCCGCCGCGTCGGGATCAGGGTCGGATGTACCCGCAGCTCGATGCCCTTGCTCCTGCGCTTGGCAATGCCAAGTAGCTTGATACGGTAGCCGAGCTCGTCTGCGTAGCGAATGTCCTCCCGGGTCAGCTTCGATATGCCTTCGGTATAGGCCGCCGTGAACTGCATCGGAATGCCGAACCCGATCGCGGACATGATCGTCAGTTTGTGCGCCGCATCGAAACCTTCAACGTCGAAGGTGGGGTCGGCCTCGGCGTATCCAAGCCGCTGCGCCGCGCCGAGCGCGTCCGCGAAACTCGCGCCCTTCTCGCGCATTTCGGACAGGATAAAGTTGCTGGTGCCATTGATGATGCCCACAATCCACTCGATGCGATTCGCGGTCAGTCCCTCGCGCAGCGACTTGATGATCGGAATGCCGCCACCGACGGCCGCCTCGAACGCCACCATCAGGTCTTCCTTCTGCGCGGCGGCGAATATTTCGTTGCCGTGCTGGGCCAACAGCGCCTTGTTTGCCGTCACAACGTGCTTGCCGTTGGCGATGGCCTTCAGAATGAGATCCTTCGCCACCTTGGTGCCTCCGATCAGCTCGACCACGATGTCGATCTCCGGATGATTGACGACCTCGTAGGCGTCGGCCGTGACGATGGCGCGCTCTCCAACCAGCTGCCGCGCCTTGTCGACTTCCTTGTCCGCAACCATCTTCATCGTGATCGCGCAGCCGACGCGCCGCGCGATTTCCTCCTGGTTGCGCGCGAGCACGACGAAAGTGCCGCCGCCCACCGTTCCAATACCGAGCAGCCCCACGTTGACGGGCTTGAGCGCGGGGAGCTTCATTCGATCAGCCCATCCTTTCTGAACATTTCCTTGATGCCTCTGAGCGCCTGGCGCGTTCGGGCCTCGTTCTCGATCAAGGCGAAGCGCACATGATCGTCGCCGTACTGCCCGAAACCCACGCCCGGTGCTACTGCGATCTTGGCATCCGCGAGCAGCTTCTTCGAGAGCTCTAGCGAACGCATGCCACCATATCCCGCCGGAATGGGCGCCCAGACATACATCGTCGCCTTGGGAATCTCGACGTCCCAGCCGACCGACTTGAGCCCGCTGCACAGCACATCGCGCCTGCCCTGGTAAACCCGGCGCACGGCCTCCACGCAGTCCTGCGGTCCTTCGAGCGCGATGATGGAGGCCACCTGGATCGGCGTGAACATGCCGTAGTCGTGATAGCTCTTCATCCGCGCCAGGGCCGTCACGAGATCGCGGTTGCCCACCATGAAGCCGACGCGCCACCCCGCCATGTTGTAGCTCTTCGACATGGTGAAGAACTCGACGGCGATATCGCGTGCACCGGGCACCTGCAGGATGGAGGGCGCCTGGTAGCCGTCGAAGACAATGTCGGCGTAGGCCAGGTCATGCACGACGTAAATCTGGTGCTCGCGAGCAATCCCGATCAGGCGCTCGAAGAATGGCAGGTCCACACACTGCGTGGTGGGATTGCTCGGAAAATTGACGATCAGCATCTTCGGCTTGGGATACAGGTCGCGCAGGGCGCGGTCCAAGGATTCGAAGAAGTCCACTCCCGGCAGCATCGGCACGTGGCGAATGTCGGCACCGGCAATGACCGGTCCGTAGATGTGGATCGGGTAGCTCGGATTAGGCACGAGCACTATATCGCCGCGGTCGAGGGTCGCTAGCGCGAGATGCGCGATACCCTCTTTCGAGCCGATCGATACGATTGCCTCGGCGTCAGGATCGAGCTCCACGCCATAGCGCGCCAGATACCAGCTGCAGATCGAGCGCCGCAGCCGGTAGATTCCCTTGGATACCGAATACCGGTGCGTGTCCGGCCGCTGCACCGCCTCAATCAGCTTGTCCACGATATGCCGCGGCGTCGGCTGGTCCGGATTGCCCATGCTGAAATCAATGATGTCCTCGCCGCGCCGGCGCGCCGCGAGCTTCAACTCGCCCGTTACGTTGAACACGTAGGGCGGCAGGCGGTTGATTCTCGGGAACTCTTCCATCGGGGCGATCGAGTGGCGGTGCGTGGTGGCGCACAAGCGTATAATTCTAACGGAGCAAGTTACCGTAAGCAAATCAGCGGCTTATCCAAAAGTTATGAAACTGCACCTGTCAACGGGAGAGGGCCAGCACCTGTTCTCCGGCCACGGCCCCGGCTACGTCGCGGTCAACCGCGTGCGCTACGAGGCCAGCATCGTGGTAACGCCAGCGTCCGTAACGGAGTGGACGGTCACCGGTTTTGACGCGCTCAGCGCAGCAGATTTCGCCCCCGTCCTCGCCCTCAAGCCCGAGGTGGTGATCTTTGGTACCGGTCGGATCATGAGGTTTCCGGCACGGGAACTGGCGCTCGCGCTCGCAGCGGCCGGCATCGGCCTGGAGGTGATGGACAGCGGCGCCGCCTGCCGCACCTACAACATCCTGGCGGGCGAGGGACGCAAGGTCGCGGCGGCAATATTGGTCGACTAGCGGGCGATGCCCGCTCGTTCGCGCGGCAGGTCTCAGGCCGCTATCGGGCGTGCCATCCGGCTTCGCGATTCAAGCGCAACGCGCACTTCGAACCGCAGCTCGTCCTCACCCGCAGAGCTTGCGATAAAGCGCGCTGCATCCTCCTTACCGGCGGCGTCCGCCCTCATGCCAAAATCGGAACTTGCGCAGGTGATGATACGCAATGTATCCGGGAAAAGCGCTCTGATGTGCTCCAGTAACTCCGTGCCCGACATTCCGGGCATGTTATGGTCCGCGATGACTACATCAACGTGCTGCGTGCCGAGTTGCTCAAAGGCTTCGTGTGCATTGTAGGCGCCAAAGATCCGGTATCCGTCCTTTGCCAGCGACTGGCTAAGATGGGTGAGGGCCGCCCCGTCGTTATTGACCAGGAGCACCACGGGAGTATCCGCCGGATGCTCGGGTGACACCTGCCGCAGCCGACGCATCTCGCGCAGCAACATCCCGCATTCATCCGCTGGCAGCGGGTGCGAGAAGAAATAGCCCTGGATCTGGTCGCAACCGTACTCGGTCAGAAACGCGAGCTGGCGCTCGGTCTCAACGCCCTCGGCCACGACCTTGAGCCCCAAACTGTGCGCCATCGAGATCACGGCTCGAGTGATTGTGGCATCGTCCCCGTCCGTCGTGATATCGCGGATGAATGAACGATCGATCTTCAATGAATCCAGTGGAAAGCGCTTGAGGTAGCTCAGGCTCGAATAACCCGTGCCGAAGTCGTCGATCGAGATCGAGACGCCCAGAGCGCTGAGATACTCTAGCGTGCGGACTGCCTCCTCGGTATTCACCATAAGGGAGCTTTCCGTGATCTCGAGCTCGATCAGACCTGAATCGATCTGGTGCTCCTCGAGAATGCGCTTGATCGTCGCGCCCAGGTCCTTCGAGGTGAATTGCCGCGCCGACAGGTTGACGGCCACCGGGACGGTTTGCACCCCGGCGTTTTCCCACTCCTTGATCTGCCGGCAGACCGCATTGAGGACCCATTGCCCCACCTGCACGATGAGCCCGGTTTCCTCGAGCACAGACATGAATTCGCCTGGTGATACTAGCCCGCGTTCAGGATGGCGCCAGCGGATCAGCGCTTCCAGGCCGGTGATCTCACCGTTCGCGATTCCGACCTTCGGCTGGTAGTAGAGCAGATACTCGTTACGGTCGAGCGCGCGCCGCAGGCTGTTCTCCATGCCGAGGATCCCGAGCGCCCGCGTATTCATCTCCGGCGTGTAGAACTGATAGCTGTCGCGGCCGATCTCCTTCGCCTTGTACATCGCCGCGTCGGCATTCCTGATCAGTATGTCCTGTTCGGTGCTGTCATCCGGATAGAGCGTGATGCCGATGCTGGCCGTCACGTAGACCTCCGTGCCTTCAAGCCAGAACGGCTCCGTGAAGCAGGCCATCATTTTCTGTGCCACCAGATTCGCGTCCTGTGCACCCGCCAGATTGGACAGCACCACCGAGAACTCGTCCCCGCCGAGCCGCCCCACCGTATCGCCCGAGCGCACGATTCCCATTAAACGTTCGGATATCTGCTGCAGCAAGCGGTCGCCGACGGAATGCCCCATGGTGTCATTGACGTTTTTGAAACGGTCCACGTCGATAAACATGACGCCCACACTCCATTGGTTGCGCTTCGCCTGGGCAAGCGCCTGCTTCAACCGGTCATAGAAGAGCACGCGGTTCGGAAGGTTCGTGAGCACGTCGTAGTGCGCCAGTTTCATGAGCTGTTCCTCGGCGCCCTTGCGCTCGGTAATGTCCTCGGCAATTCCAGTAATACGATAGACCCGGCCCGTGGCGTCATTCACGGGGAACGCACGGTCGTGCAACCAACGTATCGAGCCGTCCGGCCGCACAATACGGAACACCTCGTCGTAGCGCCCTTCGGCGGCCAGTCTGCGGGCAATCCTCACGCGCTGGCGGTCTTCATGGTGAATCATGTTGATCCAGCAACGCGGGTCTTCGAGAACCTCGGCGAGCGGGCGCCCCGTGATCTTTTCGAAGGCTGGGCTCAAGTAGATGGGCTCACGCTGGGCGGCATCGGTGATCCAGAACACCTGTGGAATGTTGCCGGCGAGCTGACGAAACTGCGCTTCGCTTTCCTGCAGCGCGGCCTCGGCACGCCGGCGGTCAGTAATATCCTCGGCGATCCCGGCCACCCGATAGGCCTTGCCCTCCGCGTCGCGCACCGGGAAAGCACGGTCTCGCACCCAGCGTTCTGCTCCATCGGCCCTCACGATGCGATAGGTCACGTCATAACCGTCGGTCAGGGCCATCTTGCGCGCTGCATGCACACGCTTGCGGTCCTCGCGATGTACGGCACGCACCAGGGAGCGGGGATTGTCGCAGATTTCCTCTAGCGGCCTGCCAAGGAGTTTTTCCGCCGCTGAGCTCACGAACAGCGTCCGCTTGTGCTCGACGTCGGTGATCCAGAAAACCTGGGGAATGTTGTGAGCGAGCTGGCTGAACTGCTCTTGACTTTCGCGCAAGGCCGCTTCGGCCTTGCGGTGCGCGATCCGCGTGCGCAGAATGGACACGCCAAAGGCGATGTCGTCCACCACCTCCGTAAGCAGAGCGATTTCCTCGTCGTCGAACGCGTCCGGTTCCGCCGCATAGAACGCGACCGCACCGAGCAACCGGCCCTCGTTTCTGAGTGGCAGGCAAATCGCGGACTGGCAGCCGAGCTGTCTGGCCCGCTCCCGCCGCCGCTCGTGCTGTGGTTCATTGAAGATATCGCGCGCGATATCGATCTCTCCCGTCGCCAGCACCAGTCCCATCGTGCCCTGGTAGCGACTGTCGGCAGTCCAGCTGGCGCTACTCGTCATGGGCTCATCGCCATCGCCGTAGCCCGCATGTGCAGCAGGGTAGACCGGCCGCGAGCTATCCTCGGTGGCATAGCCAACCCAGGCTTGCTTGTAGCCGCCCGACTTCACGGAAATTCTGCACATTTGTTGCAGCATTTCGGTCTCATCGGTGGCGTGCATGAGCACGTGATTACCCTCCGCCATCACGCGCCGCGCATGGCTGACTCGTGCGAGCCGCCCCTCCGTCTGTCTGCGCGCCGCCTCCTTGCGCAACGATCCGATGCCAAAAGCCACGTCCTCCGCCAGCGTGATAAGAAGCGCAATCTCGTCCTGATCGAATGCGTCCGGCTCGCCGGCATGCATCACCAGCACGCCCAGCACACTTTCCTCGGCGGTCAGGGGCAGGCCAATCGAAGACTGGAAGCCATGCTCGAGAGCGCGGGGGCGCCGCCACTCATGCTGCGGAGCGTTCAGGATGTCGCGTGCGATAACCGGCACCCCAAGGGTGAGGGCTTCAAAGGCGACTCCGCGATAGACGCCTTCCGGCGTCACGAAGGGAATTTTGGTCATCGGCTCGTTGTTGCCGTAGCCAGCGTACGCGGCCGGTTTGAGCGGGCGCATCGGATCCCCGGTCGCGAGCCCGATCCATCCCTGACGATAACGGCCCGATACTATGATGATTCTGCACATTCTTTCCAGCAAATCGCTCTCGTTCGTCGCGCGCGCCACAACGCGGGTGCACTCCGTCAGAACTCTACGCGCACGGTCGGCACGCGCGAGCCGTTCCTCGGCCTGCTTGCGCTCGCTAATGTCCTCGATTACACGGATGAAGTACTGCGGGCGCCCCCCGTCGTCGCGCGCGAGCGACTCCGTGCGCTTGACCCACACGATCTCGCCGTCCTTGCGGACATAGCGCTTCTCCTGGGTGTCATGAGCGATTGCGCCACTGGTCAAACGCTGGCGCGCCTCCTGGCTAATACTGTTGTTGTCCGGATGATTGAGAAATGTGGGCACCCGGCCGAGCAGTTCCTGTTCGGAATAGCCAACAATGTCGCAATAACGCCGATTCACCCGGATAATCTTCTCGTCCATACTCGCATGAGCGATCCCGACGGCGGCTTGCTCGAACGTGGCCCGGAAGCGGTTCTCCGCCTCCATCCGATGCTTGATATCCAGAACATAGAGCATCCGATAGCGTGGTTTTCCATCCGCCGCTTTTACGAGCGAAGCCGTGACCTGTGCCCAGACGACATGGCCTCTTTTATGCAGATAGCGCTTTTCACGCTGAGTGCTGCTGAGGCGTCCCACAACGAGTTGCTTTAGCAGCTCAACATCGCCCGCGACATCGTCCGGGTGAGTGACGCCGTTGCAGTCGGTAGCAAGCAGCTCAGCCTCGCTGTAGCCGAGGAACTGACACAGGGTATTGTTTGCATTGAGCCAACGACCATCGAGCGTGGTCATTGCCGTGCCAAACGCGGCGTTCTGGAAAGCGCCGCGGAAATCACTCTCCCTCTGCGCCAGTTGCTCCTGCACGTCGCTCGCGTAGCGACGCAGCTCGCTCATCCTGATCGCGGTACGGATCGCCGGCGCAAGCCGCTCGAGGTGTTGCCAGGAAATGAGATCGGTCGCCCCCAGCATCACAACCTCGGTCGTCTGCTGTTCGGTGAAGGAGCCCGCGATGAGAATCACCGGAATGTCGGGAAAACGCTCCCGGGTGAGCTGCAGCGCGTAGCGCCAGCTCACGGTCGTCATGTGGTAATCCACGATGACGGCATGCGGTCGAGTCTCGAGCTCGCTGCGAAACCCCGGTTCCGAGCTGACGCATTTGAGTAAGTGCCGCAGCGCGGCGACCGTGAGTGCGCGCTCGATCTGAATAGCGCCCTGCGCCCCCTCTTCGAGCAAGAGGATGCGCAGAATGCGGTCTGCTGTCGTATTGAATACGCCGCTATCCATCGCCTATCCCGGAATTCCTCCGCGCCACCTTCCGAGCAACCGGCGCGGTTCGTCAGCAAACCGCGTCAACCGCAGCGTCCTTGCTCGCCGCGCAACCTGTTACCCGACTCGTCGTGCGCCTGGTTCACGCGTGCGCATTCAATGAATCGTCGAGGATGACAATCGGGCCGTCCCCTGCCGTCACGATTTCCTCGAAAAGATGCCCTAAGCGCCTTGAAAAAGCTCGGAAATACTGCTCATACGGCCTCAGCGACCGGCTGCACCAAGTCGTCACCATATTAACTATTACAATCATATGGTTAAGGTCATCCTTCGCCACCCGAGACCAAATCGTTGGCTAGAAACGCAGCGGGAAGTGCGCTTTGGCCCTGCTCCCCTTTCAAGGCTGCCCCAAGGTGAGGCATCTGGAATGAGGGGCACGGAGCCGCTGGAGAAAGCGGAAAGACTTACAGGCCAGCCATGGCCTTCAATTGCGCCGCGACGCTGCGCTCCAAGGCCTGCAGTATATAGCCGCCTTCCAAAACGGAACTGCTCGTCCGAACTACCCGCCGCAAGTGGGATGTTCACCATGCGCTCGAAACGCCCCTCGGTACCGCTATAGGGGTAAAAAGGATGCTGAAACGTGGACACCATCAGCACGTGCGGATCGTCACGGAACCAACGTGATGTTTTTCCGTGATCTTCACCAGGTCGCCGCTCTTATAATGCCTCACTATGCGGAGTATAGCGCTGCGAGGCAGGCGCCTCGAATCCGGTCAGCCACGCGCAAGCTGGTCGACCATGCAGCCTCAACCCGATTAGCTTGTCGAGCGTTCTCACCTCACGAACAAACAGCGCAGCGAAGACAATCCGTCCGCTTCGCGAAGGCAAGGCGCCCGCCTGTGGATTTCTGCGTAACCTCGTGCGTGTCCCGCGCGGGCTCCGCTGCACCGACGCCATGCTCGAATCGCCGCCACCGTCGCGCTAAGGAGAATTTCAACCGTGCCAGACACAGGACGAAACCTGATGGATGTGGCAAACTCGACCACTGCTCACGTCACGCGAAACGTAATGCAGCAACTCGAGAGCGTTGTGGCCCAGGTCAGTAACATCGTCCTGGGCAAGGAACGGCAGATCAGACTCGCCATCACCTGCCTCCTGGCGCGGGGTCATTTGTTAATCGAAGACGTGCCCGGTGTCGGCAAGACGATGCTGGCGCATGCGCTCGCCGCATCGCTCGGCCTCGGATTCCAGCGCATCCAGTTCACCAGCGACTTGCTTCCTGCCGACATCATCGGCGTCTCGGTTTTCAATCGTGAGAATAGCGGGTTCCAGTTCCATCCGGGCCCCATCTTCAATCAAGTCATCCTGGCCGACGAGATCAATCGCGCGACCCCGAAGGCGCAGAGCGCGTTGCTGGAGGCGATGGAAGAACACCAGGTTACGGCCGAGGGCGAGACACGGCATCTGCCGCAGCCCTTTTTCGTGATTGCCACGCAGAATCCGTCCTATCAGGTCGGCACTTTCCCTCTCCCGGAATCCCAGCTCGACCGGTTCCTCATGCGGGTCCATCTCGGTTACCCGGATAGCGAGGCAGAGCGCGCCTTGCTGCAGGGCGAGGACCGGCGCGACCTGCTGCATGGGTTGACGCACAGCATGAGCGCGGCCGACTTGATCGAGCTGCAACAACGCGCTCAGAAGGTCCACGCCTCAAGCGCACTGCTGGACTACGTTCAGGCGCTCGTCACCCACACCCGACACGCTGTTGACTACGTTAACGGGCTATCTCCGCGCGCGGCGTTGGCGTTGCTCCATGCAGCGCGGGCATGGGCACTCATGTCGGGACGCGGCCATGTTGTGCCCGAGGATGTGCAAGCAGTATTGCCCGGGGTCGTGGGGCACCGCCTCGTCTCCACCGGAGAGGTGAGCCGAGTGGCGAGCAATGATACTGCTGCGCACCTGGTCAAGCAGGTCACCATCCCGTAGCGTTCAAGGTTTAGAGTTCGATGTTCAAAGTTCAAGGTCAAAACCTCGATCCCTGAACCTGGAACCTTGAACCTGGAACTCGGAACGGCTCATGTACGCGGCGCTCAGGAACCAATTCCAGCGATGGCTGTTCCAGCTGCGCGGCCCTGAAACGGGCGTGATCGTGCTGGTGCAGCGGCGGATTTTCATCCTGCCCACGCGGCATGGCCTGATGTTCGCGGCCATGCTGATGCTCATGCTCACGGGCTCGATCAATTACAGCCTGAGCCTCGGATTCATCCTGACGTTCTTGCTCGGTGCAATGGGCGTCAACACCATCATCTATACCTATCGGAACCTTGCTAACTTGCGCGTCGCAGGCGGCCGCGCGCGGCCGGTGTTCGCTGGTGACACGGCCCATTTCACCGTGCACCTCGAAAACATCGGAGATACGCCGCGCTACGCCGTCAATCTCACCCACGACAAGCGCGAATGGGAAACCGTTGACATTCCGGCTCGTACGACTGTTTCTATGGCGGCGGGCGTGCCTGCCCGCCGCCGCGGCCTCCTCAGGCCTGGGCGTTTGACCCTTTTCACGCGCTATCCACTGGGACTGGTCTACGCCTGGGCTTACCTCGATCTCGACTTGCGCTGCCTGGTCTATCCGCGCCCGGCCTCGCCAGGCCTGCCGCTGCCCGCGCCAGCGATGAGCGCCGGCGCCGGGAGTGAACGCGGAACCGGACAGGAAGATTTCTCCGGCATGCGGCAATATCACGTGGGCGACTCGCCGCGCCATATTGCCTGGAAGCTTGCGGCCCGCGCCCAGGGCCTGCTGACCAAGCAGTTCTCGGGGCGCGCCGAGGCCGAGCTCTGGCTCGATTGGTCAGTGCTGCCTGCCGCCATGGGCCCCGAAGAAAAGCTCTCGCACCTGGCACGCTGGGTCATTGACGCGCACGAGACTGGACTGTCGTTCGGCCTGCGGCTGCCCGGCAAAACCGTTGAGATGGCCAACGCCGACGCTCAGCGTGAGTGCTGCCTCGAGGCCCTCGCTCTTTTTGAATCAGCCGTAGCCAAGGAGTGAGTCGTGAGTCATGAGTGGAAAAAGACCATTGGTGGCCAGCCGACGCGGACTCTATCCAACCAACGTTCAGCACTCGCCATTGACGGGTTACGGGGATGATCGACCCGCGGCAACCGCTCGCCCTGCACCACGTGCTGTGGCTGCTGCTATCGCTCGCACTCATCACGACCCCTCACGCCTTTCGACTGCCATGGTGGATCGTTGCCCTGGTGGCAACGCTCGGCGCCTGGCGGGCCTATATAGCGTATGGGCGTCACGCGCTGCCCAATCGTTGGCTGCTGCTAGTGATTGTCATCGTGGCAACGGTAGGTATCTATCTCAATTACCGCACAATCTTCGGCCGTGATGCCGGGGTTGCGCTGCTGGTGGTAATGCTGGGCCTCAAGCTCCTCGAGATGCGCTCGCTGCGGGATGCAATGCTGCTCATCTTCCTGGGATACTTCCTTGTCATCACAAATTTCCTGTACTCCCAGACGATTCTAACCGGGCTCTACATGCTCGCCTGCGTCTGGATCATCACTGCGGCCATGATGAGCCTGCATTATGGGCGCGACGAGCCGCCCTTCGGCAGGCAACTGCGCGTCGGGGGGGTGCTGCTTGCTCAATCGATACCGCTCATGCTGGTGCTGTTCCTGTTGTTCCCGCGCGTCTCGGGCCCGCTATGGGGGCTTCCTCAGGATGCCTATTCCGGTGTAAGCGGGCTGTCCGACACGATGACCCCCGGCAGCCTTTCCAACCTGAGCCTTTCGGACGCGGTGGCGTTCCGCGTGAGGTTCGACTCAGACATTCCTCCGCCAAAGCAGCGCTACTGGCGCGGCCCCGTCATGTGGGACTTCGACGGCCGGACCTGGTTCGCATCGCGCTTCATCTACGGCTCGCCCCGTTTTACCAAGGCGGGCGATCCGATCACTTATGACGTCACACTCGAGCCGCACAACAAGCGCTGGCTGTTCGCCCTCGATCTTCCTGCGCGGGCGGTCCCGCAGTCTGCGACCGGCGCCGATTTTCAGATCCGTTCCTTCTCGCCGGTCCATAACCGCGTGCGCTACGAGATGGCTTCCTTCCTCGATTACAGCTACGGCACCGATGAAAACAGCATGGCGCTGCACCGCGCGCTCCAGCTGCCGGCCGGCTTCAATCCGCGCGCCCTCCAGCTGGCGCGGACGCTACGCCAGAAATTTCCCGATGACCGCAGCCTTGTGCGCGACGTGCTCGCCATGTTCCGCAAACAGAACTTCTTCTATACGTTATATCCTCCTCTGCTCGGACAGCACTCAGTGGACGAGTTCCTGTTCAATTCGCGCAGAGGTTTCTGCGAGCACTACGCATCGGCCTTCGCAGTGCTGATGCGGGCGGCTGGCATTCCCTCCAGAATCGTCACGGGCTATCTTGGAGGCGAAGTCAACGAGCTCGGAGACTATCTCATCGTGCGGCAGGCGGACGCTCACGCCTGGACCGAAGTCTGGTTCGCCGACGTCGGCTGGTTACGCGTAGATCCCACCGCGGCCGTCTCTCCGCTTCGCGTGGAAGCCGGCATTTCCGCGGCCGTCCCGCGTAGCGATCCTCTTCCAATGCTCGTGCGCGGCGACTTCGAGGTTCTTCGCCAATTGCGGTTTACCTGGGACCTGATGGCGAACACCTGGAATCAGTGGGTTCTCGGCTACACGCCGGAGCGTCAGCGGCAACTATTGATCCGAATGGGAATAGATGACGCAACGTGGTACACGCTAACCGTCACCATGCTCGCTTTGGCCGGACTCATCGTCGTGATACTCGCGGCGTTCATTCTGCGCCGGCTCAAGGCCCGGGCGCACGACCCGGTCCGCAAGGCGTATCTTCAGTTCTGCGACAAGCTGCAGCGCAAAGGCCTGCCACGCGCCGCGGACGAGGGGCCGGTCGACTATGCGCGCCGGCTCGAGCGGGCGCGGCCTGATCTTGCGCTGCCTGTGGGTGCCATCACGCAGCTATACGTGATGCTGCGCTACGGCGCGGACACGAGCGCCGCCGCCCTCCATGAGCTGCGGCAGCAGGTGAAGCAGTTCAGCGCCTGAAGCCGATAACGCGTGACCGGGACTTCCCGGCTGCCGACGCATCGATCGCCGCTCGGTCGCGACCAAGCGCCACCATCAATGAAAATCCCCACTCAACGGTCATGATCGACTGGCCGCGCCTTCTCGATCGCTTGTCTCAGCCCAGCTAGCCGTGAGGCAGCAACGTCATGGGATCCACCGGCTTTCCGAAGCGGCGTATTTCGAAGTGGAGCTGAACCCGGACGGTGTCGGTCTTCCCCATCTCGGCGATCTTCTGCCCCTTGGCGACCGCTTGGCCCTCTTTCACGAGCAGCACATTATTGTGGGCATAGACGCTCAGAAACGTATCATTGTGTTTGATGACGATGTGCTTCCCGAATCCCCGGATACCGGACCCGCTGAAAATGACCCGGCCGGCGGCACTGGCAGTCACCGGCTGACCCAGCTTGCCGGCAATGCCGATTCCCTTCAGTTTGGCGGCGTCATTGAACGTGCTGACCACCTTGCCGCGGGTCGGCCAGGCCCAGGTGATCACGTCGCTTTCGCCTTTGGGCGCTTGTCGCTGGGGGGGACGAGTCGGCGCGGGGCGCGTCGAC
>Ga0224512_10000551_pt1 | contig 39140 bp, 37 predicted proteins | sample SF_May12_sed_USG_4_FD_169103 | JGI IMG/M metagenome (GOLD analysis project Ga0224512, IMG submission 169103) | Sediment microbial communities from San Francisco Bay, California, United States - SF_May12_sed_USGS_13 | ecosystem: Environmental > Aquatic > Marine > Sediment | place: USA... | reverse complement strand
AGATCCGGGTGCCGTGGTCCTGCAGGCCGATCGAGCCGGAGGGAGCCCGGGCGTAGAGTTCCTCGACGCCGAACTTGCTCTTGGCGACCAGCGCCTCCCAATCATCGCTGTAGAGCTCGTATGCCACCGTGCGCTCCCCGTTGAGCCAGTGCTCGACGTGCGTCCCTTCGACCACGATTCGGCCCGTGTTCCACGATCCGACCGGATTCGTGGGGCGTACGGCGGCGGTGTGGAGATCATAGTTGTCCCCCGTGAGATGGGTGTTCATGTCCATGGTCCCCATCTCGATGTAGGCCGTGTCGTCGAGCACTTGGTATTCGGGCGCGACCTGCCACAGTGCCTTGCCCTCGGCCTCGCGGACCCGGTAGAAGACGCCGCTATTCGACTCGAACTCTACCTTGAAGTCAAACATGAGCTCGAAGTCCGTAAATTCCTCGGAGGTAATGATATCCCCTCCGTCCATATCGCCTGTCGATGAGAGACTGACCAACTCGCCTTCCTCGACGGCCCACCCTTCCGAGGGGAAGTCGTCGCGTCCGTAGCCGCGCCAGCCCGCGGTCGAGGTGCCGTCGAAGAGCAGCATCCAACCCGCGGCCACCTCGTCCGCCGTGAGCGTGTTGTGGGCGGACGCCGCCACCTCCGATGCCGGCGCGGAACGCCGGGCCGAGTCACCGCTCGAGTCCGCACACGCGCTGAGCCCGCAGAGCGCGACCCCGAGCGCGGCCAGCATCGGCATCGCGACAGCTCCAGGCGCATCGACGCGGCTCATGCCACGACCTGCATCGTCTCGGGGTCCCACGCGACGACCTTTTCTTCGAAGTAGCTGTCGTTGCATGCGAGCGCCGGTGCGGCCGCACGCAGGCCGAAGACCGCATCCTCGGCCACCGGAGACCCCTCCCGGACACCCCGGAAGAAGTTCATGAAGTGGTCGTAGTGGGCGCCCCAATAGTCGTCCTCCGCCACGTACACCGTTTCGGCGGGCGGTAGCATCTCTGCGCGCTGCCCCATCGCCTGCTCCATCTCGTCGGCCTTCATCTGCAAGAAGACGTCTGTGGGACTCACCACCTTGTTGCGACGCAGGACGACCTCGGTCCAGGTGACGTCCATCGCGCCCTCACTCCCCACGAGCCGCAGGAAGGTGCTGCCGGACGTCCCGTCGACGAAGTTGACCCGCAGCGAGAGGTTGAACGGCGGATGTGCACCGCTCTCCGGATAGTCGAACATGCCGAGCAGCACGTCCGGGACCTCGCGGCCGTCCTTCCAGTATCGCAGCCCGCCTTGGGCCATGATCTTTCGTGGACCTTTCGAGTCGGCGACGAAGTGGAGGCTCGAGAAGAGGTGGACGAACAGGTCGCCCGACACCCCCGTCCCGTAGTCGCGGTAGTTCCTCCAACGGAAGACGCGGAGCGGGTCGAACGGACGAGTCGGTGCCGAACCGAGAAACATGTCCCAATCGACGGTCTCCTCGGAGGCGTCCTCCGGGATCTCATACTGCCAGGCACCGATCGGGTCGTTTCGAGCCCAGAACCCCTCGGCATAATTCAACTCGCCGATGGCGCCCTCCGCGAGAAGCTGCTTCGCCTTCTCGTTGCCGAGCGAGCTCATGCCCTGGCTCCCCACCTGAAACGTCTTGCCCGACTCCTGTTGCGCGCGCACCAGGTCCATTCCCTGCTCGATGCGGTGAACCATCGGTTTTTCGCAGTACACCGCCTTTCCGGCCCGTAGCGCGTCGATCGAAATCTGCTGATGCCAATGATCGGGCGTGCCGACGATAACCGCATCGACATCGTCCCGGGCGAGGATCTCGCGGTAGTCTCGCGTCGTGAAGACATCCGCGCCGTGAACCTCCTTGGCGCGCGCCAAGCGCCCTTCGTAGCAGTCGGCGGCCGCAACCAACTTCACGCCGGGCACGCGCACCGCGGTGTCCACGTCCGCCATGCCCATGCCGCCCGCGCCGATCACGGCGAGCTGGATCTGATCGTTCGCCGACTGGTGCCGACGTGCCGCGAGCGTTCGTACGTCTTTGCGCCCGGCGGCCGAGAGGATGGCGGGCGTCGCACCGGCGGCGAGCGCGCCGGCCGCGAGGTGCCCCACGAACGAGCGACGAGACTGCGGACGTTCCGGCTTCTTCATCGTACGCGCCTCTCCTGGCGAGGTGGTGCTTGGTCCGTCGAGACCGCGCCGTCACCATATCAGGGCGCGCCGCTCTCGTCGATGACCCATCGGTCGTACGAACAATCGACGCCCGTCCCGACGGAGAAGCAACATCCGATTATGCTTCGCAGAGGCGGATCGTCACTCCCGCCTGATCGCGACGTACTCGCGGAACCCACCCTTGAGGGAGATCGCCTGCACGACCTCGAAGGGCGCGAGCATCCGCTCGACATGGGCCGGAAGGAACGGTGACCCGGCCTCGGTCACCGCACCCGCGGGCGCACGCCGCACCCGATCCGGCCCAGCCAGCGTGAGGCGAACAGGACGGCTCACCTGAACGCCGGACGAGTCGACCACCGTGTACAGCCGGGCGCCATCCGCCGTGAGCTCGACAAGACGAGTCGCCACGGCGCGACGCTCGGTCTCGCTCAGGCGGTCGAAGACGTCCCAGGCGAGCACCGCGTCATAGGCTCCCTCCCCCGCGGGCGCGATCGACCGTAAGGCGCGCATGAGGCCCTCCGCCCTCGGCGGCGTCGGCACGAGACCGGCAAAGCGAATCCTGCGGCCGTACCGACCCAGGAGCTCGAGATGCGAGTTCTGCGCCGGTCCGAGGTCCAGAATCGAGTGCCGCCCGTCCTCGGTCAGCCCTGCGAAAAACGACGCCAGGCCGGGAGAAGACCGCTCGAAGACGCCGTCCTCTTCCGGCGGCCGCGGGGGTGGTGTGCCTCGTCTCGACGTCCGTTCACGAAATTGTTCGAGCCAGTTCACCGGGTCGCGGACTTGGACCCAGCGCTCGGCTTCGAAGACGATGCGGACGCCTTGTCCGAGCCGGACGCCGACGCCTTCTGCGCCGAGCCGGCGGCTATGGAGCCGTCATTCGTTTCGTCCGTCCTGGGCGACGAAGCCCCGCCGATCGCACTTCCATTGCCGCTCGACTTCTCTTCCGGCTTGCCCTTGGTCGCCCGCTCCGCGTGAGCCGGGGGAGCGGCACCCATGTCGACGAGGCCACGGAAGGTGGCACCGTCCTCCAGGACCACACGAGGCGCCTTGATGTCGCCCATCACGTGAGCCGAGCCACGGAGCACGATCTGCTCCCTGGCCGTGAGATCGCCCTCGACCCGGCCCTCGATCGTGATCAGACGGCCCACGATGTTCGCTTTGACTTTGCCTTCCGTACCGACGCCCACGGCGTGCTCGGAGAGGCTGACCGAACCGTCGACCTCACCCTGAATGAGCAGGTCCTCGCTTCCGGTCACGTCTCCCTTGATGCGGATCGAGGGCCCGATCACGGCCCGTCCGGTCGCCTGCCTCGGGGGCGGCGTCGAGGTCACGCGCTCCCCGGTCGGTGCCACGGTCGACTGGCCGGCCTGCCCCTCTTCCTTCTTCCACATGATTCCCCCTCTGCTGAGCTGTCGGCCGTGCCGGGCCGGACATCGGTTTCGATGACTCTATTCGATGACTCTAAAGGAATGCAACAAGCTTGCCAGAGCCCCTCGACTGGCGCGGAAGCCCCCGCGGACCGAAACTGGCATCCTCGCAGCGGCTCGGCAGCGCCGCTCGACGGTCGATTCCACAGGGAGGCATGATGTCGTTGTCCCGAATCCTGATCTCGACGATCTTCGCCGGCTCCTCGGTCCTGTTGGGCGCGTGCGCTATGGAGTCCGATTCCACCGCCACGATGGACGTCGGTAATCCAATCAGTGGAGCGGGCGTGCCGAACCCCACCCCGAACGTCGTTCGGAATTGGGGCGAGCTCCCTGAAGGACGGGAGTGGGGCACCACAGCTGGGATCGACATCGACCCGACCGACGGTCACATCTGGGCCTACGAGCGCTGCGGGCCAGGCGATCGGTGCGACCGGACGCTGGTGGACCCGATCTTCAAGTTCGACCGTAACACCGGCGCCGTGCTCGAGAACTTCGGCGCAGGCCTCTTCGTCACGCCGCACGGGCTCCACGTCGACGCGGACGGCAACGTCTGGGCGACCGACTTCCGCGGAAACGACGAGGGCAAGGGCCATCAGGTCCACAAGTTCAGCCCCACCGGGGAGCTCCTCATGAGCCTCGGTACGGCGGGGGAACCGGGGAACGGGCCGGGCCAGTTCAATCAGCCGAACGACGTGATCACGGCGCCGGACGGAAGCATCTTCGTGTCGGACGGTCACGACGGTCAGGGCATGACCACCAATCAGGCCATCGCAGCCGGCCTGGAGCGTGGTGCCACGGCCCGGATCCAGAAGTTCGACAGCGAGGGCAACTTCATCACTGCCTGGGGCCAAATCGGCCTGCGTCACGGCGAATTCCGCACGCCGCACGCCCTCGCGTGGGACTCGCAGGGTCGCCTTTGGGTCGCTGACCGCGGCAACCACCGCATCGAGATCTTCGATCAGGACGGCACCTATCTCGACTCGCGCTACCTCTACGGCCGGATCAGCGGGCTCTTCATTACCGAAGACGACATGGTCTACGCGATCGACTCCGAGTCGAGTCCGCTGAACCATCCCAATTGGCTGAACGGCATCCGGATCGGGCACGTGGACGAAGACGTCATCACGGGCTTCATCCCCCCCTTCGAGCGTGAGTCCAGGCTCTATCAGGGCGCGGCAGGCGAAGGTGTGGCCGTCGACGCCGACGGAAACGTGTACGCTGCCGAGGGGCCCAACTCACTGAGCTGGGCGGGCGGCGCCTTCACCAAGTACGAGGTGGGAGGGTCGAACTAGGCCGCGAGCATTCGACGGCGAGTCGAGGGGTCCCTGTCGAGCCCTGCGCCTCAGCGGAACAGGGCCTTTGCGAGCATCCCGTGCACGCCTTTCGTGCCGTCCACGAGCTGCGTGATGCGGAGGTCGAGCGCCACCGAGCAGAGGACGTACGCGTCATCGCGGCTCATGCCCCGCTCGGTCACGAGGAATTCGACCATCTCGCGCGTCGCGTGCCGCGCCGCCTCGTCCAGGTCGGGATGGAGCCCCATCGAGATGTAGTGCGTTTCCGTCTCGGCTCGGGGCCAGGCGAGCTCGAGGTCCTTGCGCAGCACGACCTGGATCGTGCCGTAGAGCGACGTCTCGATGGCCGTGCCGCTCACCTCGCCGTCACCCTGCGCCGCGTGTCCGTCCCCGATGGAGAGAAGGCCGCCCCTGGCGTGCACCGGCAGGTAGAGGGTCGAGCCCTCGACGAGCTCCTTGTTGTCGAGATTGCCCACGTGATAGCCGGGCGCGGTGCTGTTGATCCGACCCCGGAGGAGCGGCGGAGCCACCCCGATCGAGCCGAAGAACGGGCGCGCGGGAATCGTCACGTCGGGGACGCCCTGCATGGTGATCGTGCCGGAGATGGTATCGACCTCGAAGCGGCGAAGCGCAGCCGAGGGAAAGTCGTCCGGGAGCGTGCCCCCGCCGGGTAAGAAGCCCGAGACGCCGTACGGAGTGAGGAAGCCGATCTCGAGGATGCGGACCTCGAGCACGTCGCCGGGCTCCGCCCCTTCGACGGAGATCGGTCCGTTGAGGGGGTGCGAGCCGACGCGCACGGTTTCCGCCCGCTCGACCTCGAGCATCGCCTCGGTGAAGCGCGCCTCGTCGAACCCCGCCACGCGAAGCCGCTCGAGCCCACGCGCGAGCATGTTCTCGAAGTGCACCCGGTCTCCGGACCGGATCGTGAGCGCCGGCGGGATCGACGCGTCGTAGTAGCCCCAGTGGATGTTCTCGGGCGTGAGCGGCAATCGATGATCCTCCTGGGCGCCCACCGCCGTCGGGCGGAGCGCGGAGCACAGGAGCAGTCCGACAACGGCAGCGACCCTCATGATTCCTCCCTCTCTCCGAGCTCTCGGAGGAGCTCGTACGTATAGATCCCTGTCGAATGGCCATCGCTCCAGACGAACTGGAGCGCGTATCGGCCGACGTAGTGGATGGCGGTCGGATACACGTCGGCACGAATGGCCTCCGGCGAAAGCGTGCGGATGCCTGTCATCTCGTCGACGCACCCGGCGCAGGGGCACGCGATGCGTAGCGCTCGAGGCAGGAGCTCCGAAACGACTCCGTCCTTCCACTCGATCCGGAGCTTGCTGCCGTCCTCGGTGGGCCCGATCTCCCTGGGGTCGACCTTCGGGTCGACGCTCACCCGCCCCCCCGCGCGCCGCTCTGGAACGAATCGACGCTCACGTCGCCACCCGTGTCGGATCGAGGCGCCGGCGAAGCTCGTCGGCGACCGACCGGAAGGCGTGCCCACGATGGCTTCGCGCGTCTTTCTCGTCGGGGGTCATCTGCGCGAAGGTCTTCCCGAGCGTCGGATCGAACACGTGCGGGTCGTAGCCGAAACCTCCGGACCCACTGGCCTCGTCCACGATGACCCCGGGTGCCTCGCCGCGAATCGTCAGCGGCGCGGTGTCGTCGGCCAGGAGGATCGCGACGCACACGTAGCGCGCCGTCCGGTCCCCCGGCGCCACGCCCTGCAGACGCGCGACGAGATAACGGTTGTTGGCATCGTCGAGCGCCTGACCCTCGAGGCCCTCGCCGTCATCCCCCGCTTCGGGCGCAAAGCGTTTGGACCGCACCCCAGGCGCTCCACCGAGCGCGTCGACCTCGATCCCGGAGTCGTCAGCCACCGTGGGGAGCCCAGACCTCCCGTGGAAATAGCGTGCCTTGGAGAGCGCATTCTCCTCGAAGGTGCCGTACGGCTCGAGATCGTCCTCCTCCGAGGTGTACCCGATCCCGGCGTCGTCGAGGTCGAGCACCTCGAGGCCGGGCACGTCCGAGAGAATCCGTCGGATCTCGCGCATCTTCCCGGGGCTCCGGGTGGCCACGAGCAGCTTCAGCGCAACCTCACGCGCCGGCGGCGGCGAGCGCGCGCGCCTGAGCCGCCACGAGCGACTCGATGCCGGCCATGCCCAGATCCATCAACTCGTCGAGCGCGGCACGCGGGAAGGGATCGCCCTCCGCCGTCCCCTGGACCTCCACCAGGCCACCGCTCTCCGTCGCGACGAGGTTCATGTCGACCTGGGCGGCCGAATCCTCGGCGTAATCCAGGTCGAGACACGGAAGGCCATCGACGAGGCCGACGCTCACGGCGGCCACCTTTTCCCGAAGGAACGTTCGATCGACCAGACCCTCCGAGAGCATCCAGCGGCCGGCCAGCGCGACCGCGACGAACGCGCCGGTGATGGATGCGGTACGCGTCCCACCATCGGCCTGCACCACGTCGCAGTCGACCGTGATGGTGTACGGGCCGATGGCGCTCATGTCCGTTACCGAGCGGAGCGAGCGACCGATGAGCCGCTGGATCTCTTGAGTGCGTCCCCTCGGGCCGTTCCGTTCCCGGCCAGTCCGCGTGTGCGTGGCCCTGGGCAGCATGGCGTACTCCGCGGTCACCCACCCCGCCCCGCTCCGCTCCCGCCACTTGGGCACGCCCTCGGTCACGCTCGCCGTGCAGAGGACCCGGGTATCGCCGGTCGCGATCAAGCACGACCCTTCCGCATAGGGAGAGACGCCGGTCTCGATCGAGACGGGACGCCCCTGGTCCGGTCGTCGACCGTCGTGTCGCTCGCTCATGGCTCCAGGCTCCTGATCCGTCCGATGACGTCCGTGGTCGAATAGCCGTCGACGAACTCGATCAGCTCCACGCGCCCGCCGGCCGCGACGACCGACTCACGACCCACCACGTTCTCCGGAGCGTAGTCGCCACCCTTCACGAGCACGTCCGGAAGGAGCTCGTCGATGAGCTCCGCGGGCGTCGGCTCGTCGAAGAGGCAGACCGCGTCGACGCATTCGAGCGCCGCCACCAGCAACACGCGGTCGAGCTCGTCGTTGAGCGGCCGCCCAGGCCCCTTCCCGAGCGTCCGCGCGGACGCATCGCTGTTGACCGCCACCACCAGCGCGTCGCCCAGGGAGCGAGCACGAGACAGATACGTCGCGTGCCCCCGGTGAAGGATGTCGAACACCCCGTTGGTGAACACGACCGTGCCGACTCGTGGTCGACCGTAGCGCTCCACGAGCACCGAACGGTCCAGGAACTTGCTGCTCGGGGAGCGCGGATGAGGGCCATGCATGACGGCTCAGCGAATGGTCGCGGTCAGGACCCGGCCGACTCCTCGTGCCGCGAGCTCCCGCGCCACGGCACTTCCCAGCCCCTCGGGCTCATCCAACGGCCCCGTCCGATCGGACCGGACCAAGCGGCGGCCATCCGTGCTGGCGGCCGCAGCCCAGAGGCGGATCCAGCGACCCGACGGCTGAGCAAAACACCCCAGCGTGGCCGAGTGGTCGACACCGAGCGCGTCGAGCAGCGCCAACTCCGCTCTCAGCGCGGTTCGGGTCGGGAGGTGGTCGAGCGCCGTCGCCTCGGCGATCGGGTGTCGGGCGACGAGCGCCAGCGCACCCTGGCCCGGTTCCGGCAACCACGCCCGTGGGTCGAGCACCTCCACGGTCTGGTCGACGAGCCCAGCGTAGCGCGCGTCGAGCGCGCTCATGACGACTGCGTCGACGCCGAGCAGGCGGGGCTCCTCGAACGAACCGCGATCGAGTTCGACCGCCTCGACATCGGGGCGGTGCGCCGCCAAGAAGGCCGCCCTGCGTGGGCCCGCCAAACCGACGCGGGAACCAGCCGGCAAGTCGGAGAGCCGGGCGGCGCGCCCCGAAAGGGTCACGAGCACGTCACGCACTTCGTCCCGCGGAAGAACAGCGACGGTGGTCAAGTGCTCGCTGCGACTTTCGCGCAAGGCACCGATCCCGACGAGCGCGAGGTCGATGACGCCGCCTTCCAATGCCGCGAGCGTTCCCGCCGAGCGGGGGTCGTGTCCCACGAACTCCACGTCGACGCCGGCCGCCACCAACCGATCGAGCACTTGCGTCGTGCGGTCGGCAACGTCCGGATGGGTGGCGAGCCGCGCGGTCATCGGACGCCTAGAGGTAGAACAGGAGGTAGGCCGCGAGCAGGATGGCGACCCATAGGACCATACTCCCCGACGGCCACGAGCGGGCCAGCGGACCCATCCTGCCGTGGGACCGGTCGGCGGCGTCGAGCGCAGAGCGAACGAACTCCATGACCGACGCACGGACGTAGGCATCGGCGCGACCGACAGCGCCCCCGACGGTGTTCACGACCCACGGGCCGAGCTTCCGGTACACGACCTCGGCATCGATGTGGACCGCGCGCTTCTCGTCGGGATAGACGCCGGTCTTCATGAGCGTGATGAAGCCCAGCGCACCGAAGCACAGGAGCTGGAGCTGGGTCACGACGTGACGCGTGTCGTAGGGGTGGTAGTCCATCTCCATCGGCAGGAGCGCGTAGAGCTGCGAGGGGAACATCCCGATGAGGACGCAGAGCACCGCACCGATCGTCATGGCGAAGAGCATGTTGCGCGGCGGCTCCTTCGTGCGGATCCCCGAGTCGTGCGCGAAGAACGAGAAGAAGGGGATCTTGATGCCGGCGTGCTCGAGCACGCCGGCCGACGCGAAGAGCATGAAGAGCCAGGCGATGTAGTGATGCTCCTCGATTGCCGCGACCATGATCATCGACTTCGTCACGAACGCGCTGAACAGCGGAAAGGCGGAAATCGCGGCGGCGCCGAAGATGCACAGCGTCGCTGTGATCGGCATGGTCTTGTACAGCCCGCCCAGATCGGTGCCCTTGGTGCGGCCGGTCATGGTCATGACCGCCCCCATCGACATGAAGAGGAGACCCTTGAAGATCACGTCGGCGAAGGCGTGCGCCACCGCCCCGTTGACGGCCATGCCCGTGCCGATCCCGATGCCCGCGACCATGAATCCGATCTGGTTCACCATCGAGTAGCCGAGCACCCTCCGCAGGTCGTTCTCGAGCACCGCATAGAAGATCGGGAAGAACGTCATCGCCGTGCCGATGATGATGAGCGGCTCGGCCCCGGCGAAGCCACGCGCCAGCGCATACACGGCGACCTTGGTCGTGAACGCGCTCAGGAAGACCGTGCCGGTCGGCGTGCTCTCGGGATATGCCTCCGTGATCCAGTTGTGGGCGAGCGGGAAGCCCGCCTTGATGCCGAACGCGATGAGGAGGATCCACCCTGCGGGGCCGTTGCCCTCCAACCCGATGGCGTCGAAGGCGATCGAGCCCGTCTGGTGGGCGAGCATGAGCGCGCCCGACAGGAGCAGGACCCCCGACACCACGTGGATGATCAGATAGCGGAAGCCCGTGGCGTACGACTTGTCCGATCCGCGCGCCCAGATCAGGAAGACCGAGGTGATCGCGAGCAGCTCCCAGAAGACGAAGAGCGTGATCAGGTCGCCCGCGAAGACCGCGCCCAGCGCGCTTCCCGCGTAGAGCATGGCCGAAACATGCTGCAGCCCGGCCGTCTCGTTGCCCACGATGTCGTCTTCACCCACGTCGGCCGCAACGGAACCGTCGGGCGTCCCGTCCCCGAGATGCAGCGCGTAGAGGAAGCCGAGGAAGGCCGCGATATGGAAGAGATACCCGAAGAGCAGGCTCAGCTTGTCAGCCCGATACGGCGTGAGCGTGTAGCCGAGCAGATCGATCTGCAGGAGGACCTGCGCGCCCGAGGCCGAGACCTCCGCGCCCGTCCCGAACCAGAGCGAAAGACCGCCCACGAGCGGAATCGCGAGCACGAGTGCCTTGCGCACCGTTCCCCTCGTGAAGGCGACGACGAGCGCCCCCACGAAGAAGAGCGCGAAGGGAGGAAGGCTAGTCATCGGCCTCCTCCTCCCGGTACGCGCCGCCACCCTCGTAGTAGTCCTCGGAGCGGATCAACAAAGTCCGCATCGGCCGCGCGAGCAGAACCAAGAACCAGAACGAGAGGAAGCCGTACACCGGATACACGAAGAAGCGCATGCGCTCCTCGAGCGGATGCGGGTGCGCATTCTCCACGCCGAGCAGGAGGAGCTCGGCCAAGAAGAGCAGCCCGCAGATCACGTAGAACACCGTGAAGAACCGCTTCACCGAGTCGGGCTTGTCCATCCAGCCGATCGGCTCTTTCACTTCGTGGCGACCATGCCCGCCGTGCCCGCTCATGGCGCACCCCCGACGACCATCGTCATGAGGTCGTACCAGAGATCCGGCCAGACGAAGAACGCGACGGTCGCGGTCGCCGTGATCCCGATCGCGATCAGTGAAGGCAGCGGCGCTTCCTTGATGCCCTCGCCGTGGTGCGCGTCCTCGGGCGGCGCGAAGAAGAACGCCTTCACCGGCACCTCGATCAGGTAGTAGAGCCCGAGCAGGGAGCTCAACATCAGCACCGCGAGCAGGCCGTACTGATCCGCTTCCAGCGTGCCCATCCCCAGGAACCACTTACTCCACGATCCACCGGCGGGTGGGAGACCGATGATGCTGAGCGAGCCGACGAAGAAGGCGCCGAAGGTGAACGGCATGGTGCGCCCGAGCCCGTGCATACGGCTGATCTTCTTCTCGTGCGCCGCGACCATGATGGCTCCGGCCGCGAAGAAGAGCGTGATCTTACCGAACGCGTGCATGGCGATGTGCATGCCACCACCGATAATGCCCAGGTCGTTCGCGAGCATCGCACCGAGCACGATGTAGGAGAGCTGGCTGATGGTCGAGTACGCCAAGCGCGCCTTGAGGTTGTCCTTCTGAAACGCGACGAGCGAGCCGAGGATGATCGTCGCGGCCGCGGCCCACGCGAGCCAACTGGTCGTGGCGAGCGTCTGAAGCAGGTCGATGCCGAACACGTAGACCGCGATCTTGAGCACCGTGAAGACGCCCGCCTTCACGACCGCAACCGCGTGAAGCAGCGCGGAGACCGGCGTGGGCGCGACCATGGCGGCGGGCAGCCAACGGTGGAACGGCATGAGCGCGGCCTTGCCGACCCCGTACACGTAGAGCACGAGGATCCCGCTCAGGAGGCCGGTCGACGCGGTACCGGCGAGGATCCCGCCGGTCCGGAAGTCGAGCGTGCCCGCCAAGACCCACGTCCCGATGATGGCCACGAGCTGGAGACCGACCGACGTGGTGAGGAGAATCCCCAGGTAGATCCGCCCCGACCGCTTCGCCTCCTCGGTCTGGTGGTGCGTGACGAGCGGAAACGTGCAGAAGGTCAAGAACTCGTAGAAGACGAAAAGCGTGAAGAGGTTGGCGCTGAACGCCACGCCGAGCGCGCCGGCGATCGCTATGGCGAAGAAGAAGTAGAAACGCGTCTGGTTCTCCTCGTGGTGGCCCCGCATGTAGCCGATCGCGTACAGCGACGTCACCGGCCACAGAAACGAGGCGACGAGCGCGAAGACCATCCCGAGTGGCTCCACCTCGAACGCGAGATGGACACCTGGCACGACCTCCAGCAGGTCGAGACGCGGGCGGGCACCGTCCTGAACCAGTCGGAGCAGGCCCCACACGTTCCAGAAGGTGGCGCCGCCCGCGACGAGCGTCGCGGCCTCACGGGCGTTCGGCGCGTTGCGCAGCAGGAGCACCGCCATCGCCCCGATCACGGGCAGCAGAACCGTGAGGCCGATGATCCAACCCTCGCTCATGGCATCGCCCCGAGCAGCGTCTCCGCTGCCTGCGTCGCGACGGTCGCCGTGGTGGTGGCGTCGATTCCGAACCAAAAGCTCGCGATCACGAGTACCCAGGTCGGGATGAGCATCGAGAGAGGCGCTTCAATGATCTCGTGGTCCGGATCGGGCTCCTGGAAGTACGCGACCTCGACCACCTTCCAGATGTAGATCAGCGCCATCAGCGAGCCGACCATGACGACGCCCGCGACGAACCATTGGCCCTCGGCAAGCGCGGCCTGCACGAGGTACCATTTGCTGACGAAGCCCACCGTGAGCGGAACGCCGATGAGACTGAGGCCGGCGCCCACGAAGGCCGCCATGGTCCACGGCATCGCCTTGCCCAAGCCGGCCATCTTGTCGAGTTGGACCGAGCCGATGCGGTACATCACGCAGCCCATCGCCATGAAGAGGGCGCCCTTCATGAGGGCATGGTTGAAGAGGTGGATGATGCCCGCCGTGACACCGAGCACGGTGCCGAAGCTGATCCCGAGCACCATGTACCCGATCTGCGCTACGCTCGAGAACGCGAGCATGCGCTTCACGTTCACCTCGTAGATCGCCACCAGCGAAATCGCGAGGATCGCGATCAACGCGAGCGGCATGAGCACCATGTTCAGCCGCATCTGTTCGAACGAGAACACCTCTCCGAAGATCGTGAAGAAGAAGCGCAGGAGCAGGTAGACCGACACCTTGGTGGAAGTCGACGCCATGAACGCGGTCACGGCCGACGGCGCGTAGGTGTACGCGTTCGGTAGCCACAGATGGAGCGGGAACAGCGCCAGCTTCAGCGTGATGCCGACCGTGAGGAAGGTGAACGCCACCGGGATGGTCCGGTTGCTCTCGACCATCGGCAATCGCTCGGCCAGATCGACCATGTTGAGCGTGCCGGTCATCACGTACATCAGGCCGATACCGATGACGATGAACGTCGCCCCGACGCTTCCCATGATCAGGTACTGGAAGGTCGACGTGAGCGCACGGCGGTCCTGCCCGAGCGCGATCATCGAGTACGCCGACAACGACGAAATCTCCAGGAAGACGAAGACGTTGAAGACGTCCCCGGTGATCGCAATGCCCAGGAGCCCCGCGAGCATCAGGATCCATGCCGTGTAGAAGAGCGGCGCCCGGTCCTCGGAGACCTCCTTGGCGATCGACGTGCCCGCGTAGGGGATCGTCACCGCGCCGATGGCGGCGACGATGAGTGCCACGAAGGCGCTCGCGAGATCGATGCGGTACTCGATGCCGTACGGCGGCTCCCATCCACCGAGCGAGTAGCGTATGACGCCGCTCTCCTGCACACGGAGCAGGAGCGAGATCGCCGCGTACAGCGTCCACCAGCATGCCGCGGTCGCGATGCCCCAGGCGATCTTGGCCCGACCGCTCAAGGCCGCGAGCGGCGCGAGCAGAAGGGGTACGACGACGAGGAGCGCCGGGAGGTTCTGGCTCACAGCGACGCGCTCTGGATCTCGTCTTCTTCGACGGTGCCGAACGCTTCCTTGATGCGCACGACCAGGCTCAGCCCGAGCGCCAGCGTCGCTACGCCGACCACGATCGCGGTCAGCATGAGGACGTGCGGGATCGGGTTCGAGTACAGGATCGGCTCCGCGGCCTCGGCCCCGTGCTCGGCCGCTTCGATCAGGATCGGCGCGGTCCCGCCCTCCACCTTCCCGAACGAGACGTACATCAGGATGACCGACGTCTGGAAGATGTTCAGCCCGATCAACTTCTTCACGAGGTTGCCTCGCGCGATCAGCGTGTAGAAGCCGACCATCATCAGCACGATGACCGCCCAATAGTTGAAGAGGCCGAGCGCAATCACCTGTCGAGCCTCCGACGCCCTGCGAAGGCGTAGAAGAGCGCCACCATCACGCCGAAGACCGTAATCAGCACTCCGAGCTCCACCCCGATGATTCCGTAGTGCTGGCCGTGCGTGGGGTCGTGCGCGAGGACGCTGTAGTTGAGGAACTCACCCCCGAGCGCCATCGAGGCGTATCCGACGCCGACGAACAGAAGCACTCCGAACGCGCCGCAGAAGTACGCTGCCTTCGGCGGGAGCACCTTGATGGCGTTGCCGAGGCCGAAAACCAACGCGTACAGGACGAAGGCGGCCGCGAAGATCACGCCGGCCTGAAAGCCGCCTCCTGGGCCGTAGTCGCCGTGGAACTGGACGTACAGGGCGAAGATCAGGATGAAGGGGATCAGGATCTTGGCTCCGACCCGGAGAATCACTCGGTCATCCACGCGCGCCCTCCCCGTCCACGGGCTCGGGCTCATCCCCCGACTCGGCGAGCATCCGCGCTTCGAGCTCCTCTCGCGTCGTGCCGGGGCGAACCGTGATCCAACGCCCATTGTGGTGCACTCGGCGCGGCAGCGGCCCGCGCGACAGCAGCAGGAGCACACCGACCATGGCGGTGAAGACCACCGCGGTCTCACCCATCGTGTCGTAGCCCCGATAGGAGGCCAGCACGGAGGTCACGACGTTGGGGATGTGTCCGACCTCGTGCTCCGACTCTTCCAGATAGTGCGGGGCGACGTGCTGATGTGCCGGGTTCTCCGGGTGCCCGAACGGAGGCATGTCGGTCGTCCCGTACACCAGGATCCCCCCGGTCAGCACCACCACGAAGAGCGGAAGCAGGGGCGTGTGCCGAGGCTCGTGCTCCTGGTAGCCAACCAACGCGAGCGTCCCGAGCATCAGCACGGTCGAGATGCCCGCCCCGACCGCGGCCTCGGTGAAGGCGACGTCGACCGCGTCCATGACGACGAAGAGGCCGGCCGAAACGAGGCTGTAGATTCCCGCGAGCATGACCGCCGCGAAGAGGTTACGGGTGCGAATGACCGCGACCCCCGTGACGGCGAGCAGGATCAGGAGGACGATGTCGACGACTTCGGTGGGCGAGATCACGAACCCACCTCTTCGTTCGTCCACGGTTCGACCCCGCCCGCGATGCCGGCGCGGGCGAGCGCGTGGGTCGCGATCGGGCTGGTGGCCAATAGGAACAGGTAGACCAGCACGAGGCGCACCAAAACGGACCAGTAGTGGGTGTCGCCGTGCAGAATGCCGAGTACGGTCTGGAGCGCCATGCCGAGCAGCAGGAGCCCGGCGCCCATGGTGTCGGTCATGCCCGCCGCGTGCAGCCGGGTGTAGACGTCCGGGAGACGCAAGAGCCCGAAGGTACCGACGAGCATGAAGAAGAGGCCGCCCGCGATCGAGACCCAGCTCAGCACGTCGAGGGCCAGGTCCATCAATCGGCCCCTCGCTGGATCCGGCGGGTCAGCCCGAGATCACCGAACTCGAAGAACTTCAGGACGGCGATCGTCCCGATGAAGTTGATGAGGGCGTAGACGAGCGCGAGGTCGAGGAACTCGGGCCGGTTCGTGAGGAAGCCGAGCGCCGCGATGAGCAGCACCGTCTTCGTCCCGAAGATGTTCACCGCCATGACACGGTCGTAGACCGTGGGGCCGAGGAGTGCGCGCACGAGCGCCATCGACATCGACACGAGGATACCTGCCGTGGCGACGATGAACATCTAGGCGTTGCCCGTGTCGAGGAGGCCGCCGCCGAAGCGCCCCTGCTCCACCCAGCAGCATTTGTCGTCCATTCTCTGCTCCTCGCCCGTCTCGAGATCGGCCGCACGCAGCGCGTGGATCTCGTAATCCTGCCCCTCGACCCCGGTCGTGATGGTCCCCGGCGTGAGCGTGATCGAGTTGGCGTAGACCGCTCGGCCGAAGTCCGTCTGCTGTCCGCCGTGGAACGTGACGATGCGGGGGCTGATCGGGAGCTTGGGGTCGAGGATGACTCGAGCCACATCGACGTTCGCCAGGAAGATCTCTTTGAGCAGCCAAGGCAGATACGCGATGAGACGAAGCGTCGCGTGATACGGGACACCCTCGTGATCGACGACGTCCATGCGTTCGGCCAAATAGACGACGAGAATGCACGAGCCTACGCCGAAGCTGAGAAGCAAGGGCGTATAGTGGCCCGACAGGGCCAACCAGAATCCAAAGAGTACTGTGCCCAATCCGAAGGCTCGGAGCACCCTTACCCCTTCGTGCGATGGCGTGTGGAGACCGGAGGTCGGCGCAACCCCCGGGCGGAAGCGAGGCCGAATCTACCAGTTAGACTGGGCTCCGTCCACAATCTCCTGAACGAGGAGCTCGATGGCTCTCTGACGGCCCGAATCCTCAGGTGACCCTTCCGGAAATTCCCCGAGCGCGGTCACGTTGTTCGACTCCCAGAGGATCACGTTCTCGACCAGGTCGACGATCTGGACGCTCACCGAGATGTTGACCTGGCGCTGGAGCACCTGGGCCGGCTGACCCGCGGCTCCGGCCCGGTAGTTGGGCGCGACCACGTCGTAACGGTTGATCGATCCGCGCACCACGGCGTCTGCCACGTCGGCGCCCGCGGTCCGGATACCCAGGGCGCCCGGGAGGTTGCGCAGGAGCTGGTCGTACAGCTCCGCCGAAAGCTCGAAGCGTGCGGTCTCGTTCTCGAAGGGCTCGATCGAGATCGTCTGGATGTGCGGCGGCGGAAACGAACCCGCCCGGAACGAATAGAGGCAGCCCGCCTGGGCAAGGAGCCCGAGCGTGACCGCGGCGTAGATCGTCCGTCTGAGAGTGGGGTGTCGCAACGGCATGTCGGAATCTAGCCTGCGGGGGCCGTTCATCTACTCCCTCGGGTCCCAGATCTCCGCGTCGAACGGCGCGACCGTTCGCACCGAGGTCCGCTCGATCTCGAGCTCGCGGAAGTCGACCAGGTTCCGGTAGGTCGCGGAGTATGGGTAACGCCCGTCCTCTGACGGCTCGAGTCGGACCCACTCCAGCGCGGAGCCTCCCATGACGACTTCGATCGAGCGAAGCGCGTCTCCGGCCAACTCGAAGTCCAGTTCACGGCCGTCGACGTGGGCGTAGCGGAGCCTCCGTGCCCCGGCCTCCAAGCGCTCGCCCGCGATCAGCCGCGTGCCCTCGATCGGCCGGAACACGCCGAGCGTGCCCCACATGAGATCGACCGGAGGCAGAAGGTCCTCCGGAGCACCCGGCGGCAGGCGCAATTCGTCTTCGACGAGGGCCGCGGCGATCACCGTCTCTCCGTTGTCGAGGAAGAGGTCCAGTCGAGCCTTGTACGGCGGCTCGACGCGCGCGACGCCGACCCCGCGCACCCGAGAGCCGGACTCGTTGAGCCGCCACCTGAAATCTATGCGCGTCGGATCCGTGAGCCGCGATCTCGCCACGAGCGACTCGGCCACCGAGTCGGGGCGGTCGAGCGGACCGAGAACAGCGAGGCGCTTGGGACCGCACCCACTCGCGATCGATAGGGCCGAAAGCAGGACAAGCGCCGGTCGGAGCCGGGCTGAGCAGTGTCGTCGAAGCATGGCCGGGTCCTACCCCTTCCAGCGATCGGCGGTTCGCCGCAACTTCGGGCGTGCCTGACATCAAACCCGTATTCCTCGCCTCCGACGCCCATTTGGGCGCGTCACCGCCTGCTCACCATCGCGCATTCCTGGCGTGGCTCGCGCACGCGGCGGGCGAGGCGTCGGAGATCATCATCAACGGTGACCTCTTCGACTTCTGGTTCGAGTATCGCTGGGGCACCACGCGCGGACACGACGAGGTACTCGCGATCCTGCGTGACATCGTCGTGTCCGGTGTTCCCGTGACGCTCGTGGGAGGCAACCACGATTGGTGGGGCGGCCGGTACCTGCGCGACACGGTCGGGGTCGACTTCCTGACCGAGCCCCTGGTCCGCGATATCGCCGGTCGGCGGGCCTTTCTGGCCCATGGCGATGGTTTGGGTGACGGCGATCACGGGTACCGAGTGCTGAAGCGCGTGCTCCGATCCAGGGTCACGCGGACCGCGTTCGGGCTCCTGCCCGTCTCGGTCGGCGACCGCATCGCCGGAGGAGTCTCGAACACCGAGGATCGCTGGGAGCAATGGGGGGAACGCCAACGGGAGCGCTCCGCCGCGCTCGAGGCGTGGGCGGTGGCTGCGCTGGAGCAGGATCCGGAACTCCAACTCGTGCTCCTGGGTCACACCCACCAGCCCATGTCGAAAGAAGTGGGATCGGGCCGCTGGTACGTGAACTCGGGAGACTGGGTGTTCCATCAGAGCTACGTAGTCCTGGCGCCGGGCGTGGCGCCCCAACTGCTCGACTGGCGGGATCGATGAGACGGAAAGCACACCGGAAGACGAAGGCTCGGTTCCCGGTTGGTCCGCTTGCGACGGCGCTGGTGGTGATCGCGCTCGGGGTCCCCCGCCCCGACCTGGATGCGCAAGAGCGGCCCGTACCGAACGCGCCCACCACTTCTGCAGCGCTCCCGCCCCTCGAGATCTCCCCGGGTGCCGCGTTTCGACGTGCACTCGTCTTCCCCGGTTGGGGCCACGCCGCGATTGGATCGTACACGCGCGGCGGATTCTACTTCACCGCCCAAGGCGCCATTCTCTACACCGCTCTGCGAACGCGCGTCCGGGTGGGTGAGTCTCAGGACCGGGTGCGCTTCCGCGAAGGCGTTCTTCTCGACCGGCTCGCGAAGGAGGGCGTGACGGATCCCGAGGAGATCCAGCAGCGCCTGGACGACGACCGCGACCTCTCGGAGCTCCGTGGTCTGCTCGATTCCCGAAAAGAGCAACAGGAAGACATGGTGGCCCTCGGGCTCTTCTTCTTTCTGATCAGCGGCGTCGACGCCTACGTCTCGGCCCATCTCGCCCGGTTCCCGGACCCGCTCGAGCTGGACGCTCGGCCAGGGCCTGGAGGCACCGTCGATCTGGCGCTACGGGTGCCGCTGCCGCGCTGAGCGGTCGGCCCGTGGGCTGGCGGGAGCGTGTGGGAATCGAACCCACCCACCCGGGTTCTAGCCGGGCTGCACGGTTTTGAAGACCGCCGGAGACACCAGTCTCCCTCCGCCCCCTTCGAGCCGACCCTTCGATCGATCGCGGGCTCGGGATCGGGCTACCGAGCTCACGACGAACGGCCCCGGCGCGGGGCGCAGGACGATAGAGGAGGCACCCGCGTGAGCCAAGGGCACGACGGCGATCCGTCGCCTGGTCAGTCGAACAGCGCCCCCTGGTGGAAGACGCCGATCTGGAAGGGCGCTCCAGCAGGGAAATTCCTTCCCATTATGGGGATACGTACTCCGACTTCAAGCATTGTCGAAGGTGTAAACCCGTACAGGAGCGTCGGAGCGACATACAGGATCCGTCGCCGATCGTCGGGGCCCAGTTGGATCCCCTGGATCGTTCCGGCCCGCCCGAAGATCCCATCGACCACCGCCTTGGCCCCGAGTCCACCCAACAGCTCCGTCCCCCCGAATTCGGCCAGAAACGTGAATTCATCTCCCGGCTCACGCGTGGTCTCGTCGTTGAGCGTGCGCCACCGGTAGCCGACCCACGCCACCGAATAGAGGGGGAGCGGCCACAGAGAGATCCCCGACTCGAGCCACGCCTCGTAGTCCCACTGCCCCTCCCCCACTGGAATCACCTCCGCATCGACCGTGAGGTCCGCGACCGGGACCTTCGCCGTGAGCCGGGCAGATACGGGAATGCTGCCGCCGCGAAGGCGGAGGAGGTTGTAGCGCGCCGAAACCCGGATATCACCGACCCCCGTGCTGTTCCGAGCGCTCGAGACGTCGTCGAAGCTCAGGTCGAAGTAGGGCACCTGGACCCAGACGTCCAAACGGTCGGTCGCACCCACCAGGGCATCGAAGAAAACCGCCCGCGACCGACTCTCGGCATCGTCGGCGAGATAATCGCGCTTGTCGCCGTTCGAGCGGAACTCCTGCGTGGTTTGATGGCTGAAGAACGAGAGCTTCGCCCAAAACGCCCCCTGCCCCACGGGCCACTGGGCCTCGAGCGAGCCGGGGGTCACCGCGAGGGCCGAGAGCACAGCTACCACCATGCCCGCGCCGGCCCGATGCGCACTCATTGGACGAAGAATGTCTCACCTCCGGGCTGGAAATGACGCCGCGCGCGCCGGGTCCCGGCCGTCCATCGCGTCGATGTGACGCGGCGTTCTGTTCCCATCTCCCCTCCGTCGATCGGGTCCGACGGGTCCACCCCGCCGTGGTTACAACGCGGGGGCAGCCCCCGCGGGTTCCAGACGACCCTAGCGGGCGACTCCGTCGTCGATCTGCCGTCGGCTCCGCCGCTCCTGCTGCCACAGGCGGGCGATGTCGTCGATTTCTCGTACGAGCTGCGCCCTGAGCTCGGCGAGCCGCTCTCGAGAGGTCGAGCGACGGGTCGCGCGCAGGAAGACCCGGACGTCTTCGAGCACGACCTCCTGTCGATCGCGCCAGGCGACCGCGGCGAGTCCGGTCACCGGGAGGGCGAGGGCGAGCAGGAGTGCCATGGTCCAGCCCGATGCGAAGAACGCCAGCAGGAGCGTCGCGATGAGCCACGTGGGAAAGGCCAGGGACGCCACCGCGAGCTTGTACGTAGCGACCTGGTCCAGCTTGGGCTTGAATCGTCGTGCGATCCACCGCGTGGCCAGGAATGGGACGAACCAGTAGACCGTGCCGACGATCGCAACCGGGAGAACGAGGAGCAACATGGTCAGCTGCACGACGGTGTAGCGCAGGACCGACGTCGTGCGATAGCGCGACGGCACGTCTCCCTCCCGTACACCCAAGAGCGCGATGAGGCTGAGGTAGCGCGAGATGTCGTGTCGGAGCGCGTCGAGCCGGGTCGCGTCGACCTGCCGGAGCCAGCGCACACCCTCCGCGAAGCGCTGCAGCCGCGGCAATCGGTCCGCCATCGGCTCTCGTTCCCGGGGCCGAGCGAGCCCCTTTCCTCTTGTCCAGATCCGTTCGGCGACGTCGACGAGCGCCTGATCGTCCGCCCGCTCGAAGTTCAGCGTCAACGCTTCGAGGCGACGGCGGATCTCGGCCGTGAGCTCGTTGACCGTGGCTCGCTCGTCCTCTTGATAGCGGGCTCGGTACGGAGCGATGGAAAGAGGTTCTCCGAACGCCGCCATGGCACACCCCCGAAAGAGGTGCTTTCTCGTGTACGTGAGCCCCACGGGTTGGATGTGCAGCCCGAGTCCCCAGTCGGCCCTCTGTTCGGCAAGGAGGGCGATGCGCGCCGCACCCGTCCGGATGCGGGTGAGCGCGGGCTCGGAGTGGCTCTGCCCCTCCGGGTAGATCTGGACCGCCTCCCCCGCGTGCAACGCCGCGATGGCGGCGTCGAAGGTCCGGTCGTTCATGTGCATGAGCGCCGGGTCGTCCTCCTTACGATAGACCGGCAGCCCGCCCAGCCCTTTGAGGACCGTCCCCACCAGCAGCTGCTCGAAGAGGGGCGCTTTGGCCAAGGGGCGCGTGATTCTCCCACCGGTGTGGAAGATCACCAGCGGATCGACGAGCGCGTTGGGGTGATTCGCCGTCACGAGGACCGGACCCGCCGGCAAGGTGGGTCCGGTCCGCTCGACGTCGTAAAAGACCGCGACCGCCCAGCCGACGAGCCTGGTGATGATCCTGGGCAGCACCCTCAGCCCCTCACCAAGGCCACCATGGGTGGACCGTTCCGGCCCGTCCGGGCTCGTTCTGCCAGCTCAGGTGATCGGCGGCTCGGTGTCGATCGGGTCCAACCCCAGCTCGCGGAGCAGCTCGTTGAGTCGCGCGATGTCCTGCTGGATGATCAGCTCCATCTGCTCGAGCTCCTCGTCGAGGCGACTCGAGAGGACGTCGTACACCTCGTACGATTGGTCGGTGGGTCGACTCTCGGCGCCTTCGACCGCGTTCTGGAGCGCCGCGATCTTGTTGTTTAGCTTGATCGGGAAGTTGAGCGGATCCTGGTTCGACTGGTTCTGAACCTGGTAGATCTCGCCCTCGACCTCGTCCATCCGCGCCCCGACCGTCTGACTCAGGGACTGGAGTCGCGCGTCGTCGCTCTGCTCCAGGCGGTCGGCGATCTGCTCCTCGATCGAACGGATGCGCATCACCGCCTCGTTGGCGTCCGACACGCGGTCCCGAATCCGGAGGGAGAGCTCGAAGCGTTGGCGCAGATCGGCGAGCGTCACGCCCTCGGCGACCGCTCTGGGGTTCATCTTGATGTCGAAGTCCTGCGTCATCGACTCGCCGTCGACCGTGAGGCGAACCTGATACCGGCCGGGCAGCACCGCCGGTCCCTGATTGCCGGCGGCCCAGAAGATGCGCCCCTCGAAGTCGGTCCACCCCTCGAGCCGCTGATTCCAGCGGATGCGGTTCGCCCCGGCCGTCGTCGATGGGGTCGGCGTGCCGCCCCCGAAGAAGAAGCCACCTCCCTCTTCGTCCTCGTCCTCTTCTTCGTCTTCCGTCACCGACTCGTACGTCGCGAGGACCTCTCCGCTCATGTCCATGAAGTCGACGGTCACGCTCTCGGCGTCTTCGGCGAGGTAGTAGTAGATGTCGACCGCGTTGTCGAACCCGCGTACCGGGTCTTTCGGGTCGTACAGCCAGAAGTCGGCCGCCGCCACCTGAGGAGTCAACTGACGGAGGGGTCCGATGCTCCGCATGACCCAGAACGAACGGCCGTGCGTCGAAATCACCAGGTCGTGGTCCTCGACGACCAGGTCGGAGACCTGCGTGACCGGCAGGTTCATCGTGAGCGGCTGCCACGAGGCGCCGTCGTTCCAGGACACATAGACCGTTCGCTCCGAAGCACCGTACAGAAGCCCCGGCCGCGCCGGGTCTTCCCGTACCGCCCGCACGAAATCGTCCTCGGGAATACCGTCGACGATCTTGGTCCACGTCTCCCCGTAGTCCTCCGTCTTCCAGACGTAGGGGCTACGGTCGTTGTCGACCAGGTAGCGAATGCCGGAGACGTACGCCTTGCCCGGTGTGTTCGGCGACGCCTCGATGGTGTTGATGCGCACGAAGTCCGGCGCGTCCGGCGGCGTGACGTTCTCCCAGGTCGGCGACGCCGCGCGAGCGTTCCGGGTCACATGGACGTACCCGTCGTCCGAGCCCGCCCAAATGACGTTCGGATCGTGCGGCGACGGCGCGATCGCGAAGACGGTGGCGTAGGTCTCCACGCCGGTCTGGTCCTTGGTGATCGGCCCACCGGACGGTCCCACGGTCGAGGGGTCGTTGCGCGTCAGGTCCGGGCTGATCTGCGTCCAGCTCTGTCCCTCGCTGGTCGTCTTCCAGACCTTCTGGGTCCCCGTGTACAAGATGTCCGCATCGTGCTTGTCGAAGACGATCGGGAAGGTCCACTGCACCCGTTCGCGTAGATCCTCGGCCGACTGCCCCATCGGGTTCTCGGGCCAGACGTTGATCGAGCGGGTGAGCCCGGTGCCGTGGTCGTAGCGGGACAGCGACCCGCCGTAGCAGCCCGCGTAGAAGACGTCCGTGTCCACCGGGTGGGGCGCGATGTACCCGCTCTCGCATCCACCGACGGAGTAGAAGTAGTTGTTCCCCGCAGCGAGGTGCCCCCAACCGCCCGAGGGCGTGCACGCGGTGGAGTTGTCCTGCTGGGCGCCGCAGATGTGATACGGCTCGTGGCTCGTCGTGATGACCCGATAGAACTGCGAGGTGGGGTAATCCTGATCCGTCCACGTCTCTCCGCCGTTGAACGAAACGTTCCCGCCGCCGTCATTGGAGTTGATCATGCGGTCAGGGTCCGAGGGCGCGATCCACAGGTCGTGGTTGTCACCGTGCGGGACGCGAATCGACTGAGGGAAGGTCTGGCCCCCGTCCGTCGACCGGTAGAAGCCCGTGTTGAGGGCGTACACGACGTCTTCGTCCTGCGGATCGGCGTAGATGCGCGTGTAGTAGAAGGCGCGCTGGCGCAGCTTGCGCTCGTCGTTCACGTGCTCCCACGTCCGGGCGGCGTCGTCGGAGCGATAGACGCCTCCGTCCGGATCGTGCTCCACGAGCACCCAGACGCGGTCGGAGTTCGCCCCCGATACTGCCACACCCATCTTCCCGATGGGACCCGCCGGTTCGAGGCCGAGGCTCGCGGTGATGTCCGTCCACGTCTCGCCTCCGTCCGTCGACTTCCACAGACCGGAGTCGAAGCCACCCGAGCTCATGCCCCAGCTTTTGCGCCACGCCTCCCAGATCGTCGCGTAGAGAACGTCGGGATCGTTCGGGTCGAGCACGAGGTCCGTCGCGCCCGCCTTGGCGCTCTTGAAGAGCGTGAGATCCCAGCTCTCCCCCCCGTCGGTCGTCTTGTACACGCCCCGCTCGGGGTTCTCGGCCGAATGCTGACCGAACGCGGCCAGCCACGCCGTGTCGCAGTCGTCCGGATGAATCCGGATTCGGGCGATGTTCTGCGTCTCGACGAGACCCAGGTGCTCCCATGTCGCACCCGCGTCCGTCGACTTGTAGACGCCGTCGCCCTGCATGACGTTGCCGCGGAGCTGTGTCTCGCCGGTCCCGATGTAGACAACGTCCGGGTCCGCATCGCAGACCGCGACCGCGCCCACCGACGAGCTCGTCATCTGGCCGTCGGTGACCGGACTCCAGTTGTTACCCCCGTCCGTGGTTTTCCAAAGCCCACCACCGGTGGCCCCGAAATAGTATTCGAGGGGTCGAGCGTCGCTGCCCGCCACCGCGGTCGATCGACCACCGCGGGCGATGCCCGCGTTCGACCAGCTGAGCATGTCGTAGAGCGCCTCGTCGTATTGCTGCGCAGCGGCGTCCGAGGGGACGCCGATGGACGAGACGGAGAGTACGAGTGAAGCGCGTAACAGGACGCGGAGAACGGTACGCATGGGCATCATGGGGATCGGGGATTTCGGGTCGACGCTGCTCGCCGGCTGGGACGGACGAAACGTCCGCGGCGGCGGCACCGGTAGAAGAGAGCCCGTCGAGCCAGGGGGGTCAATCGGGTTTCTGGCGGTCGGGCGCGAGAGCGAGCGAGCCCGGGAGCCGTCAGCCCCCCCGCAGTAGTCCCAGAATGGCCGAAATCAGGGACGAGCTCACGATCGCGGGAGCGGGCGGCGGCGGATCCGGTGGAATCCCACCGTCGTCTCCCGTCTCGCCGCCGAACGCCGCGATCGCGACTCCCACCACGAGCGCCGACAGCCCGACCCCGAGGCCGATCGACTTGGCCGACGAGAATTCCTTCACCTCCACACTGTAGCGCTGCTCGGGCGCCAATCGAAGCGTGTCGTATTGGATGATCTCCCGGTACGCTCCGTACTCCTGACGGGTAGTCGTCGCGAGCACGATCGTGTCCCCGCCCTGCACCACACGACCCTCGATCGCCCGCGTTTGCGGAGCGGCGTTGGGATCATCGGCCGCCGAGCGGACCGGGATCAAGACGCGAACGGCCGAACCCGGAGGGGCCGCATTCACCGGCGTGTACGTGTGACAAGCGGTCGTCGTCAGCGAAGCGGCGACGGCCAGTGGGGCTGCCCATCGCGGGATCACAGCACGACCTCGACGAATTGCGTCAACGGTCGGTTGAACTGATACACGTAGCGCCACGGGATTCCAGGGAAGATGAGCCCCGAGCGGCTGAGCACGCTGCGGCTGTCGATGCGGATTTGGACGTCGACGTCGACCGTGTCGTTCGGCATGGTCTCGACCTGCAGGAACATCTGCCGACTCGCCGCGATGTCGACGATCGTGTCGATCGGCAGGACCTGAAACACCGTATCGGCGTCGGCGACCTGGACCAGCGTCACGCCCGCCTCGTCGACGCCGGCCGTGAAGATCTGAGAGTAGATCGCCATGACCTGGGTCCCGTTCGAGCCGGACAGTTGGATCGAGATCTGCTCCGGAGACGGATCCTCGAACACCTGACACGCCCCCAGAGCGGTCAGCGCTGCGGTGAGGATCGATACCGTCTTGAGTCTGTTCATAGTCGAAGAAGCTAATACCCCGGTACCAAAAGGCGAGGCGCACCCGCACTTAGTACGGATGCGCCTCCCTTTCCTTACTGCTGCTTTTCCGGCGTGCTACCGGTCCCTCATCAGCCCGAGCAACCCTGTCCGTTCAGATTGCAGTTCGCACGGATCTCGATGATGGTGATCGGAAGCATGGTGCCGGGCGAAGTCGACGCCGTAGCACCCGGCTGCCAGCGCGCGTCCGGAGCTGAATCCGAACCCGGCTCTAGGCCCCAACGGTACATGTCCTGCAGACGCAGCCCCTGAAGCAGGGTGTTCACCCTGCGGCTGTGCTGGAGCGCTTCCACGTCGCTTACCGCACCACCAGACGTGAAGTCGTGCCCGGCGTCGGAATCGTCGATGTCCCGAAGGGCGTTGATCGCCGCCTCGAAGGCACCACCGGGTCCTCCGTTGCCGTTCGCCAGCTCATGCTCGGCCACGACGACGTGCGCCAACCGGGCCGAAGTCACGGTCAACGGCACGAACGCCGTTCCCGCGTCCAGGTAGCTTCCACCGCGGAACTGGTCCATCGCGTTGATCAGGGCGAGATCATCCCCACCCGAAATCGGATCCTGCAGCGCGATGCCGTCCACGTCGTTCGACGCGTCCCACGTGACCAGCGACTGGTCGAACTGGTTCTCCTTCCGGTCGCTGATGTTGCCACACAGGTCGCAGCCGCTCGACGCCGAGGAGTAGTTCAAATTGAACTTCCAGTCCGATCCCGACGCCGCCGCGATGAGCTCATTGGCGTAAGGAATGGCGTCGGCAAAGTCGAGGGCGCCACCCACTGAGTTGCGGGCACCCATGATCTCCTCGGAGCTCTCGGCCCGCACCAGCAGTGCGGTGGCGTTGAGCTCGAGGTCGTCTTCACCGAGCGCTGCGAAGCGAGTCTTCGCATCGACCAGAGAGCTGATGGCGACATCCATCACGGCGTCCATGGACGCAACAGGGATTTCGTTGCCCTCGCTCCCGATGACCGCGCCGCCGGAACTGACCGCAGGCCCGTCCGTCATCTTGTAGGAGAAGGTCATGTCCTGCTGCGACTCCGCCACGACCATCAGTATCAGGCCGCGGAACATGAGCGAACGCGCGTAATCCTTCTCGAACGAATCGACGCCGGGGTTCTCCGCGACGTGACCCGCGAGGATCTCGACCGCGTTCTGCGCCATCCAAACCCCGCGTCCCAAGGTCGGGAACGCGGAGTCCAGGAACTCGTTGTTCGGGTCGTCAATGGCGCCCTGATCGAGCGAGCCCCACGCGTCACGTGAGCCGATCCAATCGAGCTCGTCCGCGACGACGGAGGGACCTTCCCAAATGTCGGAGATCGCATTGCTGACCAACTGTAGAGACCCGTTGGCGACGCCGTTGGCTGCCGCCTCGAGTCGTATCGACTCCTCCACGAGGCTGTTCGGGTTGTCCACGTCGAGGAGGTTACACCCCGAGAGGACCAACGCGGCCGCGACAGCCGTCAAGGGAGCTTTGATTCGGTTCTTCATGATCAAATCCCCTTAGAAAGTGACGCGAGTCGAGAGAGTGAACCGACGCGGGATCGGGATGGACCAACCCTCCGTCGAGTTCAGGAAGTTGCAGTCCAGACCCCCGTTGCAGCGACCGATGACGTTCGTCTCCGGGTCCATGCCGGTGTAGTCACCGAAGATCCACATATGAACGTTCCGCGCACCCAGGTTCAGCGTGGCGGTCGAAAGGCCCCAGCCCTCGACGATGTCGGAGGGGATGCGATACGTGAGCGACAGCTCACGGAAGCGGATCAGGCCGGCATCGTAGACGCCGTTCATGCCGCTCATCGGGGACAGACCCTCGATCTCGTTGGCCCAGGCGACCGCCGCATCGAGACGCTGCTGCGCCGACGACGTCGGATCACCCATGATCGAGCCGAGCTCGGCAGCCCGCGGCGTGTTGCGGCCGATGACCGCGTTCGCCCGCCGGAACATGCCCGAGAGGTCCTGGTTCTGGATGCCCTGCTTGTACTCGAAGAGCGTGTTCAGCTCGAAGTTCTGCGCGAACGACATGTTGAAGCCGAACGAGCCCGCAAAGTCGGGCGTGGGCTTGCCGAGGTAGCTCAGCAGGAGCCCCTCACCGCAGTTGTTCGAAGAGTACTGCCCCGAAATCGGCTCACCGAAGTCGGAGTTCGCCGGCGCCAGAGGCTTGAAGTCGCTCGGGCTGCGCGGCGTGGCGAAGTAGGCCAGCGCGTCGGCCTCGGACGGAACCGTGCAGGAACCGTCCAAGTTCAACGGAATCGGGACGTCGGCCGTCGTCGCCCCGAAGAATGCGCCCGGGGTGTAGCCTTCCACGAGGAAGTTCCGGTAGCGCGGATACGAGCCACCCGTCTTGAGCGGCGGAGCGCCACCCAGGCTGGTGATCTCCTCGCTGAGGTACGCCGTGTTCGCGAACACGTTCAGCGAGAAGCCTTCCCTCTGGAGCGCGGTACCACGGAGGCTGACCTCGAAGCCACTGCCGACCAGCTCACCGATGTTGACGAGCTGCTCGGCCGTGAAGCCACCGGTCACCGAGAACTGGCGGGCCACGAGCGCGTCGGAGACCGTCCGGTCCCAATACGTCGCGTCGACCGACCAACGGTCGTTGAAGAGACCCACCTCGGCACCGATCTCCCACTCCGTCGACACCTCAGGCTGCAGGGCGTCGTTCCCCAAGTTGGACGGCTGTACGCCAGGGCCTTCCTCGGAGGGGGCGGGCGAGTACGTCGTGAATTTCGCGAACGCGTCCGGCTGCAGGCCGGACTGTCCGATCGCGCCACGGACGCGGAACGTCGAGAAGGTCTCGTTCTGCCAATCCAGTCCCTGACTGGGCACGATGGAGATCGAGGCCTTCGGGTAGAAGGCGGTCGAGAAGTCCTCACCGAACGCCGAGTTGGCGTCCCAACGACCACCCAGCGTCACAAAGACCCAGTCGTTGATGCCGACCTGGTCCTGGAGGTACCCACCGAGCTGTGTGACCCGAGTCCAGCTCTCGAAGGATCCCTCGTTGGCGAGCGCCGAGAGGGTCTCGAGGCCGGGGCCCGGGAACACCGAGCCGGATCCACCCGCTTCCTGGTTCTGACGCAGGAAGCCCTGACCACCGAACAGGAAGGTATTCTCGATGTTGTCACCGAAGTTGCTGATCAGCGAGCCCTTGAGGTCCGCCGTGATCTCGCGGCTCCGGTACTCCTCAACCGAGCGGTTACCATCCGGCGTCGAGCCGGAGAAGCCGTCCAGAGCCCACTTGTAGGGGCGGAACGCCACCGCATCGTCGGACGTGAAGTCGATGCCGAACGTGCCGTCGAGGCGGAAGTTGTCCGTCGGCGTGAAGCCGACGTTCGCGCTGCCCGCGAAGTGCTGGGCGTTCACGAAGTTCTGCTGGTACATGTTCTCACGCGTCGTGGCGAACGCCGGGTTCCCGTAGTAGTTGGAACCCTCGCCCGTCTCGGACTGCGTCGTGGCACGGCGCAGCTGCGTCATGAGAATCGACGAGAACACTCCGTAGATGTTGTTCCCGTTGTCCGGCGTGTGGTGCTCCATGTCCGAATAGAGCGTGCTGACGCCGATCCGGATCTTCTGGTTCGGAATCACCGTGAAGTTCGACGTGAAGGCCGCACGACGGTTCGTGTCGGTCTCGACGTCGAGCGCTTCCACGACCGGGAAGTTCTGCTGCGGGTTGTACGGGCCGTCCTCGTCCGCGATGCGGGCGGAGACGAAGTACTGGAACGCGTCCGAACCACCGTTGACGGAGGCCGAATACGTCTGGTTGAAGCCCGTCGACAGCATCTCGGGGATCAGGTCGGCCTCGAACGGCTCGAACGGGCCCGGCGAGACGCCGAAGCGGTCCTGCATGCGGCCCTGGATCTCCGCGAGCGTCGCGGCGTCACCGGGGTCCGTGCAATCGACCTCCTCGCAGTCGCGGCCGATGTAGTCGGCCACGGGAAGCATGCGATTGGTCGGAACCGAGATGGCCGACCAGTCGGCCTGAGCCGAGAAGCTCGGCGCGCCCGCGCGACCGCGCTTCGTGAAGATCTGGATCACGCCGTTGGAGGCCTCGGTGCCGTACAGCGTGGCAGCCGCGGCGCCCTTGAGGATCTCGACGCGCTCGATGGACTCGGGCGGAATGTCGTCGAGACGGCTCGGGTTGCCCTGACCGTTGTTCCCGTCCACGGCCTGCCGGTTCACCCGGATGCCGTCGACGTAGATGATGGGCTCGTTGAGCTGTGAAAGGCTCGAGGAGCCACGGATGCGGATTCGTGCACCCTCACCGGTGTAACCGGAGGAAGGAAGCGCGACCAGGCCGGGCTCGCGGCCCGCGATCATCTGGCTGAAGTCGGAGATCGGCGCGTTCTCGAGCGAGGACGCGTCCAGCGTAGCGATCGTGTTTCCGAGCTTACGCTTCTCCGTGGCGATGCCGGCACCCGTGACCACGATCTGGTCCAGGGTGATGGCGGTCTGCTGCAGCCCGAAGTCGGCCACGACCGACTGTCCGGCGGCGACCGTCACGGTCTGCGAGCCGGAGCGATACCCGACGAGCTCCGCCACGAGCGTGTGCTCGCCTGCCGGCACGTTGAGCAAGAGGAAGCGACCCGCGGCGTTCGTCAGGGCACCGATCCCGGTACCCCCGATGTAGACCTGGACCGCCTCGAGCGGACGCTGCGTCGCAGCGTCCCGCACCGTACCGACCAGCGTTCCAGTCGCCTGGGCTGCTGCCGGTGCCGGTGACCAGCCGATCATGAGCGCGAGCGCAAGAACCACCGCGCCGCGCAGCATGCCGGATGTGAGACGTTCTGACGTTGAAGACGTCATGTTCGTCCTCCCAGCTTGGGGTTGGACTTGAGCGAATCACCCTTGGTCCTTCTTCGCGGGACGGATTTGGCGTCCCGCCGGTGCAAAGGATGGCCTGCACCGATCCCGGAAGGTACAGGGGTTGTGGCACGCGCACAACATCCCGGGAGCCCCTGTTTCATGGGCGTATCAGCCACTTCGACGAGCCACGCATTCGATCTCCACGTCGCAGAATTTCGGCAGCGCGGCGGCCTGCACTGCGGCCCTCGCCGGACGGTGGTCTCCGAAGTGCTTCGCGTACACCTCGTTCATCTCGGAAAAGGTGTTCATATCCGATAGAAATACGGTCGTCTTGACCACGGATTGCATGGAGGCTCCAGCGGCTTCCAGCACGGCCCTGAGGTTCTTCAGGACCAGCTCGGTTTGTTCCGCGACGGAGCCCTCCAGCATCTCTCCGGATCGTGGATCGAGCGGGATCTGTCCGGAACAGAACACCCAGTCGTCGACGACGATCGCCTGGGAGTACGGGCCGATCGCGGCGGGTGCCCGGTCGGTGTGGACGGAGCGGAGGTCGCTCATGAATCGTGGCTCCTGAGATGTTCGAGGATTTCTTCGGGCGATACGGTAGCGACGCCGGACTTCGTCACGCCCACGGCGGCCGCATGATTGGCGAGCACCGCCGCCTCGCGCGCGGATCCGCCTGCGGCGAGCGTGGTGCCGACGACGGCCGTCACGGTGTCGCCGGCACCGGAGACGTCGTACACGGATCGAGCGACCGTCGGCACGCGCAGGTGGCCGTCGTCCTCGCTCTGGAGCGCGATGCCTCGGTCGCCGAGCGTGAGGAGCAGATGCGTACATTCGAGTCGACGACGGGTCGACTCCATCCAGACGGGGTCGTCGGGGTGGATGAACTCGCCCAGCGCGTCCGCCAGCTCCTTCGCGTTCGGCTTGAAGACCGTCACCCCGCCGTACGAGAAGAAATTCCGTCGCTTGGGGTCCACCACGGTCGGGCGCTCACCCTCGATCGCCGCGCTGAGGACAGCGCCGATCACCGAGGGGACGAGAACTCCCTTGTTGTAATCCTCCATGACCAGCGCTCGACACGAGCGGGCGAGTGCCCTGATTCGCCGAGCCAACTGGTCGGCCACTTCCGTGGGCACGTCCGATTCGTCTTCGCGGTCGAAACGGACGATCTGCTGCATCCGAGACGTGACTCGCGTCTTCACCGTGGTCGGCCTCGGGGCGGCAGTGACGACGCCCTGCACATGCACGCCCAGCGATTCGAGCTCAGTTCGCATCGTGCGTCCGGCCTCGTCGTCCCCCACGCAGCCGACCACCGAGCACGACGCGCCCAACGCGGTCACGTTGGCCGCGACATTGCCCGCGCCCCCGATCGCGAAGCGCTCCGTGTCGACCAAGACGACCGGGACGGGCGCCTCGGGTGAGATCCGGTCCACCGAGCCCGAGACGTAGCGGTCGAGCATGAGATCGCCCACCACCAGCACCCGGACGGCCCGCATCGACTCCAGGAGCGCCTCGGCCCGATCCAGCGTCAGTCGACCCACGCGCCTCGCCCCCTCCCCTCGAGAGCCATCCAGCGGTATTGACCGGCGTCGATCGCCAGCACTCGGTCCTGGAGGTTGACCGAGACGCAGACGTGGTTCGGAACGATGCGGACCCGCTCGCCGATGCGGGGTCGCCACTCCGAAGCGCCGATGTCCAGCACGCCGTGCTCCTCGGAGAGACCCGCAACGACCACTTCCGGATGCTCGAGAAGGAAGCCGTACCCCTCGCCGTCGCCGCGCGCCTCCTTCGAGACGGCCTTGGAGCCGGCATCGACCACGGCGTGGCCCGGCACCGCCGTGCTGACGACGGTCGCGAGCACCGTATACGCGAGATCATCCGCGTCGGCCACACCGACCGCGAGCGCTTCCCGGTCGTTGTAGATGCACGAGCCGGAACGGATCTCGGTCAGGCCCGATACTTCGTGGCTCCTCCAGAGCGTGGGCGTCGATCCGCCCGATACGATCTCCGGCTCGAGCGCGTCGGAGCGAAGCGCCGCGAGCGTTCTCGAAACCGAGGAGGAAACACCTTCGATATGCGCCCCCTGTTGCGACTCGGCCATGCGGATATGACCCGGATAGAACATGATCCCACGGAATGAGACGCCCGGTAGGTCACGCGTTCGCCGGGCAAGGTCCGCGACCGCTTCCGCGGATTGGAGGCCGACCCGGCCCAAACCCACGTCCTGTTCGACGAGCACGCCGATCGTACGGCCCGCCTGTGCCGCCGCCCGAGCAAGGGGCTCGAGGACCTCGACTGAATCCAGTGCGACCTTCAGGTCGATCTCAGCCGGCAGCCGCAGCAAGCGCTGCAGCTTGGCGTCGCCGACCGGCGGGTACGCGAGAAGCAGATCGTCGGTGAGCGAGCCCATGACCTCGGCTTCCCGCAGTGTCGCAACGGTGAGTCCGCGCGCTCCGGCATCGAGTTGAATCCGGGCCACGAGCCGCGACTTGTGCGTCTTGATGTGCGGCCGCCAGCCCAGACCATGGCGGTCGAGGTAGGCAACCACGCGTTTCGCGTTGGCCCGGGCCCGCTCGAGGTCGACGCACCCGATCGGAGTTTCGACCGAAGCGGGATCGACCACTTCGGGGCCCGAATGCGTCAAGACAGGGCGTCCTCGAGCGCCGCGAGAAACTCCGGATCGTCCTCGGGAATCGGTCCGTACCGCATCCAGCGCAGCACGCCGTCGCGGTCGATCAGAAATGTCGCGGGGAGGCCCAGCACGCTGTACAGCTCCATGCCCCGCATCTGTGGATCATGCAGGATCGTGTAGCTCACCCCGTACTCGTCGACGAACATCGCGACGTCGTCCGCCGCGTTGCCGGTATCCATGGAGATGCCGACGATCTCGAAGCCCTCGTCCCTGCGCTCCTCGTAGATGGACTGGAGGTAGGGCGTCTCCATCCGACACGGTGTGCACCACGTGGCCCAGAGGTTGAGGAGGACCACACGCCCACGCATCGACTCCAGCGTGACCTGCTCCCCAGCCAAGGTGGCGGCGCTGTACTCACGGGCAGGCCGCCCGATCTGCGGAGGTCCGGCGTTCTCGGCGAGCTCACAGGCCGAGACCGCGGCCAACGCGAGGAGCGCAGGCCAGGTCAGGCTCCGGTTCCTCGATGCCGTCTTCATTCGTTTTCCAGCTCCAGTCGCGCGACGCGGACCTGAGGGGCGGCACCCTCCAGATCGGTCCACGCCAGAATCACGTCTCCCTCCCCCCGAGCCACCATGCGAGGAAAGCCGCTGGGCCGGCCCGCGGAGGAGCGGACCAACGGAGCGCTCGCGCTCGCGCCACCGTCCGGTCGGACGCTCCGGAGCCGAACCTCGGCGGCTTCACCTCCCGTCCGCTCAAGCCAACTCACATAGGCCGAACCGTCCTCACCGAGTAGAAGATCGACGCGCCCCTCGGGGTTCCCGTCGTCCACCACGATCGGCTCGCCGAACGTGGCGCCGGCGTCTTGTGAAAACGCCACTTTGACTCGGGCGACGTTGCCCGCGCCGGTGAACCAGGCCACGGCCACTTCCGTGCCGCGCGCTGCGACCGCGGGCCCGTTCACCGGACAGCCCCCGATCTCCCATCCGTCTTCGTGGACGGGCGAGCCCTCCGTCCACGCGCCGTCGCGGAGGCGCGTGATGTAGATGTCGCGGATCTCGTGGGGCGAGCGATCTCGATACACCGCCACCGGTCCCTCCGAGGTCACCGCCGACGAGGTCTGACAGCAGTCACAGACCCGCCCGTCGAGGAGCGTCTCGGCCCGCATCGACCCATCGACCCCCACGAAACGATACCGCAACGTCATCTCTTGGGACGCTGGCTCGCCGTCGGGTCCCGCCGCGTACCGGCGACCGTCGAGCCAGACGAAGCCGACGCCATCGTCCTGGACGAAGGTCGATACGAATCCGTGCTCGGTGGGTGAGTCGTCCTCGTGCAGCGTGACAGGATCGGACCAGGCCTTGCCGCCGTCGCGGGAGTGAGCGATCCGCACCGCGTAGTCGTACCCCCCCGCTGCGCCTCGCTGTAGCCAGTGAGCCCAGAGCGTTCCATCCGGGCCCGGGGTCAGCGACGGGAAGTCCGCCCAGTTCACGAAGAAGCGATCGCTCCGAGCGATCATCGTCGGCGCGCCCCAGCCGTCGCTCTCCAAACGGGCCATCTTCAACTCGTGATGGTCGTCGTCGGCGGCCTCGAGCCAACTCAGGTAGACCCGCTCGCCGTCGGTCGCGAGGAACGGCTCACCGCTGTCCGGTCCCGCCGGAGACTCGACGACCGTCTGCGCCACATACAGGCTCGGGTCGCCGCCTCCGACGCACGCCAGGGTGGACAGGATCAACGAAGCGGAAAGCCAAGAGCGGTCCATGTCGTACGTGGGCTGGAGGGTGCGACCCGTCAACGCGCGGGGTCCAGGTGGAGATCGGACACCGCAATGTCGTGGGGTTCGGGGGGACGGGTCAACGCGAAACGGAACACAAGCCCCTCCCGAGGGGGTTGCAGGAAGGTAAGGATCCGGATCACCTGCTGGAGAACGTGCGGCTCGAACGCACTCGACGCACCATGTGCAACTCTTCGGCGCGTGTTCGTCTTACTAGACGGATCGGGTGGCGGCACTACTCATAGCTGAGGTCGAGATGAAGAAGTCCCTGTCGAAAGCGAGCCTTCGCCGCGTCGTGTTCTCGGCGTTGGTCGGTGCCCTCGCGCTGCCCTTCATTCCGTTGGACTCGGCCGCTCAGTACTTCGGGCGGAACAAGGTCCAGTTCGACGATTTCGAATTCCGAGTCCTGGAATCCGATCACTTCGACTGGCATTACTATCCCGAAGAGGACGAAGCCGTGATGGACGCGGTCCGCATGGGCGAGCGTTGGTACGAGCGCCTCGCACGGACCTTCCAGCACGACTTCGAGACGCGGAAACCCGTCATTCTGTACGCCGACCACCCGGACTTCCAGCAGACGAACACGCTGTCCGGCTTCATCGGTGAAGGCACCGGGGGTGTTACCGAGTCGCTGAAGAACCGGGTCATCATGCCCCTCACCGGCTCGTACTGGGATACCGACCACGTGCTCGGCCACGAGCTGGTCCACGCGTTCCAATACAACATCGCCCAGTCTCGCCGGGGTGGTGGGCTGCGCGGTCTCGGCTCCCTCCCGCTCTGGCTGATCGAGGGTATGGCCGAGTACATGTCGGTCGGGCGCGAAGACCCGCTCACCGCCATGTGGATGCGCGACGCGATCCTTCGCGACGACCTCCCGACCATCAAGCAGATGACGCGTGAGTCGCGCTTCTTCCCGTACCGGTTTGGTCAGGGCCTATGGGCGTACATCGGCGGAACGTACGGTGACGACGCGGTCGTGCAGGTATACCGACGCGCCCTCAGGGTCGGCTTCGAGAACGCCATCCAGGGCGTGCTCGCGATGCCGACCGACACGCTCTCGGCCCGTTGGAAGGAGTCGGTCGCGGAGCTGTACCTGCCGTTCATGGAGGGACGTCAGGATCCTGCCGACGCGGGCAAGCTGATCCTGGCGCCCAGCACCGGGTCGGGAAGCGTCAACATCTCGCCCGCGCTCAGCCCCGACGGACGCTTCGTCGCGTTTCTTTCCGAGAAGGACCTTTTCTCGGTCGATCTCTACATGGCGAACGCTGAGACCGGTGAGATCATCCGGAAGCTCTCGAGCGCGAACTCCGACCCGCACATCGACGCGTTGCGCTTCATCGACTCGTCGGGCACGTGGTCGCCCGACTCGAGGTTCTTCGCCTACGTGGTCGTCGCCCAAGGGGACAACCAGCTCATCGTCGTCAGCTCTGAGAACGGCGCGGTTCAGCGTCGGATTTCGTTCTCGGACCGCGACAACGGACCGACCGCCATCACGAATCCGGCCTGGTCGCCGGACGGTCGATACATGGCCTTCTCCGGCACCCGTGGCGGCATTTCCGACCTCTATCTCTACGACCTCGAGGCCGACGCACTCACGCGGCTGACGGACGACAAGTTCGCCGATCTCCAGCCGAGTTGGTCCCCCGACGGCTCGACGATCGCGTTCACGTCCGACCGCGGGCCGGAGACCAACTTCGAGACGCTCGCCTATAGTCAGTTCCAGATTTCGACGATCGACGTCGAGACGGGCGCGGTGCGGGTGCTGCCGGTCTTCGGGAACGTGAAGCACATCAACCCTCAGTTCTCCGGAGACGGCGAGAGCCTGTACTTCATCTCCGATCAGGACGGGGTCAGCGACATCTACGAGCTCGATCTCGACAACGGCGCGGTCCGTCGAATCACGAATCTGAAGACGGGCGTCAGCGGGCACACGTACCTCTCGCCCGCGCTTTCGGTCGCGTCGAACGGCACGGCTGCGTTCACCGTCTTCGACGAGATGGAGTTCCACATCTATACGCGCCCGCTCGACGAAGGCGTCGTGGTCGCGATCGACGACGAGGAGTTCAAGCCCGGCCGGTACCTCGCGCCCGCCAGCCCCGATCGATTCAGTCGGGTGGCCGCCTACCTCGAGGACCCGAACACCGGACTCCTGCCGAGCGGTACCTACGAGCCGGAACAGGGCGAGGATTACTCCGCGGGGCTCTCGCTCGACTACGTCGGCCAGCCGACGGTGGGAGTCGGGACCGACAGCTACGGCAACTACATCGGTGGTGCCACGTCGGCGTACTTCAGCGACATGCTCGGCAACAAGATCCTAGGCGTGGCCGTGCAGGCGAACGGTACGTTCAAGGACATCGGAGGCCAGGCGTTCTACGCCGATCAGTCGAACCGAATCAACTGGATTCTGAGCGGCGGGCGGATTCCTTACCTGCTCGGGAACTACGTATTCGGATCGGACGACGCAGGACCCTACATCGGTCTGCAGCGGCTGCGCATCTTCATCACGACCGCGCAGGGCCAGATCCAGTACCCCTTCTCGACGACCGAACGGTTGGAATTCGGGCTCGGGGTGAATCGCTACAGCTACGACATCGAGCTGGACAAGTTCTACACGAACGCGTTCGGGCAGACGATCGGCTTCGATCGCGAACAGCTCGACGCTCCGAATGCGGTCAACCTCGCACAGACGTCCATCGCGCTCGTTGGCGACAACGCGTTCTTCGGGTTCGTCTCACCGATCCGAGGCGGTCGCTACCGGTTCGAGGTCGAGCAGACGATCGGAACCGCCAATTTCGCTACGATCATCGGTGATTTCCGTCGCTATTACGCACCGCACAAGAACCTCACGATCGGCGTGCGCGGTCTGCACTATGGCCGGTACGGGCTGACGGTGGATGAGGCGGTGCGCGACGGCTTCGGACTCTTCAATCCTCTATTCCTCGGCTATGAGACGTTCATCCGGGGCTACGCGTGGGAGAGCTTCAGCGCGGCGGAGTGTGACGCGGGCGCGACGACGTCGAACACGTGCCCGACGCTGAATCGCCTGTACGGGAACCGGCTGGCGGTGGGCAGCGTGGAAGCTCGCATTCCATTCATCGGGGTCGAGCAGCTCGGGCTGATCAACTTCCCCTTCCTGCCGACCGAGCTGGTCGCGTTCGCGGATGCGGGGCTCGCCTGGGACAACCCGTTCATCGGGGACGATCCGGTACTCGAATGGAGCACGTCGTCCACGGCGCGTGTGCCGGTGGTGTCCATGGGTCTCTCGGCCCGGGTGAACGTCCTCGGGTTCCTGATTCTCGAGACCTACTACGCGTACCCGTTCCAGCGCCCGGACAAGGGCTGGCACTGGGGCTTCAATCTCGCGCCCGGATGGTAGACGGCGCGTAGCGGAGGCGTCGACGGGCGGGTCCTTCGGGGCCCGCCCGTTCTTTCGCGAATGGCCCCCGGCGGAGATTCCCGTCTCGGAGATTGCCGTCTAGAAGATCGAGATGTTGATGTA
>Ga0224512_10000550_pt1 | contig 39182 bp, 29 predicted proteins | sample SF_May12_sed_USG_4_FD_169103 | JGI IMG/M metagenome (GOLD analysis project Ga0224512, IMG submission 169103) | Sediment microbial communities from San Francisco Bay, California, United States - SF_May12_sed_USGS_13 | ecosystem: Environmental > Aquatic > Marine > Sediment | place: USA... | reverse complement strand
GCGGCAGCGCGCAGCGCGCAGCACTGGACGCCTATGCCGAGCACCAGTCCCTGCTTGCGGATGTCGCCATAGTCTTCGCTGACTGGAAGGACACCCGTGACCGGCTCGCGACGGTCACCCGTTCCGAGGAAGACCGCGATGCCCGCCTGGACCTGCTGCGCTACCAGTTACAGGAGCTGGCTGCCCTTGGCCTGCAGGCCGAGGCAATCACTACCCTGGAAAAAGACCACGACCGGCTGGCGAATGCCGGGCAGTTATTGAGCGCCTCCCGGCAGGCACTGGAGCGCTTGTACAGCGACGACACGCACTCCGTCTACCAGCACATCAGCCAGGCCCTCGGTGAACTCGAGAACCTGGTACGGCTGGATGACGGTCTCGCGGAGACCACCCAGCTGCTCAACGAAATCCTGGTCCTGGTACAGGAATGCGCGGACGGCCTCAGGCACTACAGCGAAGGGCTGGATGTGGACCATGGACAGCTTCAGGAACTGGGGATGCGCATCGGCGTACTCCATGACCTGGCCCGCAAACACCGTTGCAAACCGGAACAACTGCCTGCAATCCAGCAACGCCTGCAAGCTGAACTGGAGGGTCTCGAAGATGCTGACCAGCTGCGCGCGGGACTGCAGCAGAGACTCACTGAACTCGAGACCGCCTACCTGGAAAACGCGCGGCTGTTGTCAGGCAGCCGGCGTACGGCGGCCCGGCGATTTGGCAAGCTGGTCACCGAGGGTATGCAGGCACTGGGTATGCCCGGCGGCGTCTTCGAGGTCGTCGTTGCACACGACCCGCAGCGCGCCTTCGGATCCCACGGGCAGGACGCCATCGAGTTCCGGGTCAGCGCCAATCCCGGCCAGCCGCCCGGACCGTTGTCGAAGGTTGCATCCGGCGGCGAGCTGTCGCGCATCAGTCTCGCGATCCAGGTCATTTCCTCCAACAGCGGGCACATCCCGACGCTGATATTCGACGAGGTGGATACCGGGATCGGCGGCAGCGTGGCGGAGATCGTCGGCCAGAAGCTGCACGCCCTCGGCAGCGACCACCAGGTGTTCTGCGTCACCCACCTGCCCCAGGTGGCCGCGCTGGCCGACCAGCAACTGCAGGTCAGCAAGCTGACCGGTGACAACACCACCCGCACCCGGATTCGCCCATTGAACCCGGATGAACGCATCGATGAGCTGGCACGCATGCTGGGCGGCGTAAAGATCACCCGGCAGACCCGCGAACATGCCCGCGCGATGCGGTCACAGGCCCAGGCGATCAAGCCGGTGAAGACCCGGAAGCGCCGGCCAAAACGCACCGGCTAGCCGGCCGGCCTGATGCCAGGAAAGAATCCGGCCTGCTGTTGTCCAATGTATAGAAAGTCTGATCAAGCCGTCATTCCGACAGGAGCGTAGCGGAGACCCGGAATCCAGTCGTTGGTCATCACCGTCATTCCGGGCGGAGCGAAGCGGAGACCCGGAATCCAGTCGTTGGTAATCAGGCAGTTATCTTGATTCCAGACTTCGCAGGAATGACGACTGATGAGTCAATCAGGTCTTACTTAATAAATACTGTACACCGGTGTGGTCGGTTAATGAGGTGACCCGCAATGCAGGCGGACCTGGACAAAGAGGTACAGCGCCTTTACCGGCTACTCCACCCCCTCGGCTGGAGCCGGGGTGATTGTGAGCTTATCGCGCCGACCACCCTGGAGATCAACGACCTCAAGCACCAGCAGAATGCCGTTATCCTGGCGCATTCCTACCAGACCCCGGACATCATGTACGGGGTCGGTGACTACGTCGGTGACTCCTATGGACTCAGTGTCAGAGCCACAGAACACCCGGCGCAAAAGATCATCTTCTGCTCGGTGTATTTCATGGGCGAGACGGCCAAGCTGCTCAACCCGGGGAAAGAGGTCCTGGTACCCCGGGTGGCCGGCTGCTCGCTGGCGGACTCAATCAGCGCTGCACAGGTACGTGCCCTGCGCAGGGAACATCCTGAGGCCGGTGTCGTGTGTTACGTGAACACCTACGCCGAGGTCAAGGCTGAGAGCGACGCCTGCTGCACGTCCGCCAACGCGGTCGAGGTGGTCGAGGCCATGCCGCAGGACGAGATCCTGTTCATCCCCGACCGCCTGATGGGGCTCAATCTCGACAAGATCAGTTCCAAGACCATCCTGACCTGGGACGGCACCTGCATCGTGCATGAAGGCTTCAATGTCGACACCGTGCATGACATCCGCCGGCGCTTCCCCGGGGTAAAGATCCTGGCACACCCGGAGTGCACACCCGGACTGGTCGCGGAGGTGGACTATGCCGGAGGGACGTCCGGCATGCTTAACTACGTACGCAACTCGGACGCCCGGACCTTCATGCTGGTCACGGAGTGCGGCCTCAGCGACCGTTTCAAGGCGGAATTCAGGGACAAGGAAATTGTCGGCACCTGCATCCTGTGCCCGTACATGAAGGAGATTCGACTGGACGATGTACTCAAGGCCCTCAAGAACCCGGCCCCCGAACAGTACATCGAGATCCCCCCGGATATCGCGCGCCGCGCGCAGGCAAGTCTGGACAGGATGTTCGAGCTGGAACGTGAAGGCAAGGCTATCCTGGCGAGGCGGGGGACGGGCGCCCTGCCCTGGACGGCCGCGCGCCAGAACTGAACGGCCGGCTGGCGCTCGCGGCCGGACCAGTGGGACGCTACCTGGCGCGACACTCCGCGCAGATACCGTACATGTACAGGCTGTGATCGGTCAGTTCGTAGCCAAGTTCGCCGGCTATGGCCTTCTGGCGTTGCTCGATGGTCTCATCGACAAACTCATCCACCCGCCCGCATTTGACGCACAGGATGTGGTCGTGGTGGGTACCTTCGTAGAGTTCGAAGACCGAATGCCCGCCCTCGAAGTGATGTCGCTTGACCAGCCCCGCTGTCTCGAACTGGGTGAGGACCCGGTATACCGTCGCCAGGCCGATGTCCTCACCGGATTCCAGCAGCGCCTTGTAGACATCCTCGGCGCTGTGGTGGCGGCTGGCGCTACCCTCGAGGATATTCAGGATCTTCACCCGTGGCAGGGTCACCTTCAGACCGGCCTTGCGTAACTCACTGGATTCCAATGCTTCATCTCCTTTTGTAATGCCATCGAACGCGAACTTCGGTATCATGCGGTCGATCATTTTCCGGGAACCCGACAGATCTGCAGATGAAAAAGCTTCTCATTATTATCACCTGCTTTGCAAGCCTGAGCTCTGTGGCCTGCTCGCCGCGCTTCCACGTGGTCCATAAAATTGATATCCAGCAGGGCAACGTCGTCACTCAGGAGATGATGGACCAGCTGCGGCCCGGCATGAGTCGGGCCCAGGTCCAGTTTGTCATGGGCTCCCCCATGGTGGTGGATACCTTTCACCAGGAACGCTGGGACTACATCTACCGCTTCAAACCGGGGTATGGCGACATCCAGCAGGATCACGTCATCCTCTACTTCGAGGACGACAAGCTGACACGCACCAGCGGCAGCATCCCCCCCACCGAGGGCGGGGACAGGACGAAAGGCAACCGGCAAACCACGGTCGTGGTGCCGCCCTACGAACGCGTGGAACCCGGGCTGTTGAACCGGTTCTGGCACTGGATCACCTTCCGCAAACCGGAACAGCCCTAGATACCTGATAGCAGATGCTCACCGCAAAGGCGCAAGGCACGCAAAGAAAACAAAAACAATTAAAACGCCTATATCAAGATTTATTGTTTGCGCATTGACGTTAGGGAAAGTCTGATCAAGCCCTCATTCCGGGCGGAGCGTAGTGAAGACCCGGAATCCAGCAGCTGGTAATCAGGCTGTTACTGGATTCCGGCCTTCGCCGGAATGACGCAAGATGAATTAATCAGGCCTTTCTTAGCTAGTATTAACTTTCTTTCTCTGCGTCCTCTGCGTCTTTGCGGTGAGTTTTTTAGCACTTCCAGCGCGGCACCCAGACCCGCTTATTCACCACCCGCACCTTTCTTCATGGCCTTGCCCTCGGCGGCGCGCTGCTTCCGGATTTCCTTGGGGTCGGCGATCAGCGGCCGGTAGATCTCCACGCGGTCCCCGGCCTGCAGGATATCGGTCAACTTGGCCAGCCTGCCGAAGATACCGACCTTGCTGCGACTGAGGTCTATCTCAGGGAACTGCTGGAGGATGCCGGACAGGTGTATTACCCGCTCCAGGCTGATGCCGGGCTCCACGGCCAGCTTCAGGATGATCTGTTTGGCGGGCGTGGCATAGGCCACCTCGACATCGATCCGGTCAGCGCGGTCCATAGACCTCAACCGCACGCTGCTGGAATGCATCCACAAGCGAGTTGGCGATATGGCCGAATACCGAACCCACCACCTTGCTCAGCATGTGACTGGAAAAGTCGTATTCGAGAAACAGCGAGATCTTGCAGCCCTCGTCTCCCAGGGGATCGAAACGCCAGCAGCCGTCGAGGCGACTGAAGGGGCCCTCCACCAAGTGCATCTCGACCATCTTGTTCAGCTGATAACGATTACGCGTGGTGAATGACTTGGTCATGCTGCCCACGGCAAAGTCGATGCTGGCCCGCACCTCGTCGATACCACTTGAGAGGATCCGGCTGCCCTGGCACCACGGGAGGAATAGCGGATACGACTCGATGTCGGTCACCAGATCGAACATCTCTTGTGGCGTGTAGGGCAGCAACGCCGAACGGTCAATGGACTCCAAGATTCAAACCTGCTGAGTTATTGATCAGATAATACCGATCGCGTTAAGGAAGACGATAGCCACGGCAACCGGCGTGATGTAGCGCACCAGGAACCGCCACAACCAGTAGAAGAATCCGTCACCCATGGCCAGCTCGTCCACACTGGACTCGCGCTTCATCTTCCAGGCGGCGAACACCGCAATCAACAGCCCCCCGAGCGGCAGCATGATGTTGGCGGTCAGGTAGTCGAGCAGGTCAAAGATCGTGGATTCCGCAAACACCGGAATCAGGGACAACGGTTTCACCTCGGACCAGATGTTGAACGAGAATACCGTCAGCAGACCGGCCAGCCAGGTGATGAGTCCGGCCAGTACCGCGGCGAAGATCCGGGTCATGCCCAGGTTCTCCACCATCCAGGCAACGGCCGGCTCGATCAGTGAGATCGCCGAGGTCCAGGCGGCAAACACCAGCAGTATGAAGAACAGCATGCCGAAGAAGGCGCCGCCATCCATGTGGCCAAAGGCAATCGGCAGGGTCTGGAAAATCAGGCCGGGGCCAACGGCCGGCTCCAGGCCGTTGGCGAACACGATGGGAAAGATCGCCATGCCGGCCAGCAGGGCCACCAGGGTGTCCATGACGGAAACCGCGATGGCAGTCTTGGCGATCGAGGCGTTGTCCGGCAGGTAGGACCCGTACACCATGATCGCACCCATGCCCAGGCTCAGGGTAAAGAAGGCATGGCCCATGGCGATCAGCACGCCGTTGGCGGTAATCTTGCTGAAGTCCGGCTGGAACAGGAAATCCAGGCCCTGATGAAAGGAGCCGCTGTTCCAGGCATAGCCCACCAGTAACAGCAGCAGCACGAACAGCGCCGGCATCAGCAGGCGCACTGCGGTCTCCAGGCCACTTTGAACCCCGCGCGCAACGACGACCATGGTCATCACCATGAAAATGGTATGCCAGGCGAGCAGGCGCTCGGGCTCATTCACCAGGTTGGAGAAGATGCTCTGTACCCCGTCGGCGGTCAGCCCGGTAAACAACCCGCTGCCGGCGCGGAACACATAGGCAAGCGCCCAGCCGGCGATGACGCTGTAATAGGACAGTATCAGGAACCCCCCGACCACACCCGCCCAGCCAAGCAGGCGCCAGTGGCGGCTGGCATTCTCCTCGTAGGCAAGGGTGCGCATGGTATTGATCGGGCTCTGGCGACCGCGGCGGCCAATCAATACCTCGGCCATCATAATGGGGATGCCGATCACGGCGATGCACAGCAGGTAAACCAGCACGAAGGCGCCACCGCCGTTCTCGCCGGCGATGTACGGAAACTTCCAGATATTCCCGAGTCCCACGGCCGAGCCGGTTGCGGCCAGAATGAAGACGAACCGGCTGGACCATTGGCCGTGAATTGATTTTCGTTCTGTTGGCATGAATCGTCCCCTGGCTCCGCTGGCACGGGAATTGTCCGTTAAATGGCGGTTTACCTCAACCGCGAATAAATCAGGATGGGACCCGCAACGAACGGGATTGCTATACTGCGCCCATGACGAATAAGAAACCCGGGTCCAAGGGACCCTCCAGCACCATCGCACTCAACAAGAAGGCGCGTCACGACTACTTCATCGAGGAACGCTTTGAGGCCGGGCTTGCGCTGCAGGGCTGGGAGGTCAAGAGCCTCCGCGAAGGCGGGGTGCAGCTGACAGAGAGTTACATTCTCATCAAGAACGGTGAGGCTTGGCTGTTCGGCAGCCACATCGCGCCGCTGACCACCGCCTCGACCCATATCAAGACGGACCCGACCCGCACGCGCAAGCTGTTATTGCATCGCCGTGAGCTGGACAAGCTCATCGGTGCCGTCGAACGCAAGGGCTATACCCTGGTCCCGCTGGCGCTGTACTGGAAAAAGGGCCGGGCCAAACTGGAAGTCGCCCTGGCCCGCGGCAAGCAGAGTCACGACAAGCGGGCGACCGAGAAGGCACGCGACTGGGAGCGCGAGAAGAGCCGGATCCTGCGCCACCGCTGAATCCACGCACCCCCCTGCCCCGGCAGGCGCGCCGGAGTGAACACTGGCCTCACTCCAGGACCGGGGCTGATTTCGCGGCCGCTGCCTCCCCGGCCGCATCGCTGTTACGCTGCTTCAGTGTGGCAATCAGGCCGTCCAGGCCCTGTTCATGGATAATGTTCGAAAAGCCTGAACGGTGCGTCACCACCAGGCTGATCCCCTCGATCACCACATCGTAGACCTTCCAGCCATCATCCCGGTGCAACAGCCGAAACTGCACATTCACCATCGGCCCCTGGGGCTGCTCGATATAGGCCTCGACTTCCGCCATGCGGCTGTCATCGTTCTTGCGTAGCGGCTGGTAACGGATGGTCTGGTCCTGGTAATTCGAGCGGGTGACCGAGCCCAGGTAGGTCCTGATCAACAATTCCCTGAATTCATCGGCAAAGACCTGGCGCTGTTCCGGCCTCGCCAGGCGCCAGTGCTTGCCCAGCACCCATTGCGACAGGGCCATAAAGTCCACGTTAGGTAACACCAACTCGTCGGCCAGTACGCGCAGCCGGGCCTGGTCATCGAGTATGGCGGGATCCTGCTTGATGATTTCCAGCACGCGGTCCGTCATTTCCTGCAGCACCGCCAGCGGACCCGGCTCCGCGAAAATGTACTTACCGGCTACCAGCAATGTGGCCAGCACAGCGATGGCGGCCAGCAGCCGCAGGCGGCCACAGAACAGCCCCTGCCAGAAAGTGGCCGGACATGCCCGTGCACACGTGTTTTTGTTTATTTCAGACACGAGACCTATTTGATGGGCCAATCAAGCACGGTATACCGCTGATATCCGTTTTCTTGCTTCGGTTCATGGCGCTCCTGCCCGCATGGTCTATTGTTAATTATATAAAGAGTCTATGACACTCCGACGAGGTTTTAAACATGAAGGTATTCATACTGTACACAGGCAGCGGACCGCTGGTGATCCTGACCTCTCACGAGAATATCGAGGACCCGGCGCTGCTCGAGAAGCTGGGCGCCAAGGGCGTGGAGAAATTCATCGCCTTCCAGATCCCCTACGAACTTGCAGAAAAGCGCTATGGCGGGCATTTCACCGTGGTGAAAAATGACTTGGGCGAGACCGACGACCTGCGGGTGCTCGACTACAACGGTGAGCGTGCATTCAAGCTGTTCAGTTTCGATGAAATGGGGGAGGCAATCCGGCACGAACCCGTCAGTGCGGGCTAACCCCCCCGACAACAGCTCTTGTGCCGGGATGCCCTTGCTCCTGGTCAACAGCGGCTGATTGTAGCGATGGGTGGTGATATCAACACAGGCGCCGGGGCTGGTTGTACCGATCCGGCTGCGGCCGGGGAAGTGGCCGTTGCGCAGTTTCGCTTCTACGAGGAACTGAACGATTTTCTGCCCAGGGACCGCCGCAAGACCACGTTTATCCATGCCTTCACACGCCGCGCCTCGGTCAAGGACATGATCGAGTCGTTCGGTGTCCCACACACCGAGGTGGAACTGATCATCGTCAATGGCCGTAGCGTGGACTTCTCGCACATCGTGACTGACCAGGACCACATCAGCGTCTACCCCATGTTCGAGAGCCTCGACATCCGCCCGCTGCTGAGACTGCGCCCAGCCCCCCTGCGCAGGCCCGCCTTCGTACTCGACACCCAACTGGGTCGGCTGGCGCGCTACCTGCGGCTGCTCGGCTTCGACACCCTGTACCGCAACGACTACAGCGATGACGGGATCGCGCGCCTGTCCAGCGAGCAAGGGCGCATCCTGCTGACCCGCGACCGCATGCTGCTGCAGCGCAGTATCATTACGCACGGTTATTTTGTGAGGGCCACTGATCCGCTGCAGCAGGTGGACGAGGTGCTGCAACGCTTTGACCTCTACAACGACATCCAGCCGCTCACCCGCTGTATCCGCTGCAACGGCAGGCTCACCGAGGTGGACAAGGACATCGTCATCGACCGCCTCGAACCGAAGACAAAACGCTACTACAACCAGTTCCGTATCTGTCGTGACTGCGACCAGGTCTACTGGGAAGGCAGCCATTTCCGCAAGATGATTGGGCTGATCGACGGCTTCAGGGAAAAAGCGCGATCCTGATGAGTTGAATGAGACATCACGGGAGCCGCTGTGCGTCCTGCCTCCTGTTTTTGTGTCGACGACGAACACTCCCCTGACACCGCCAGCGTGGACCTGGAGCGGCATCCGCATCCCGAAAACGCCGGGAATTCGGGTTATTACGCCGTCCGGGCCCATTCCGGACGATTGCAGACCAGGATATCTACAAGCTGATTAATATTAACTTAATTGCGATATTCGACACTTCCCGGCCATTCAGGCGAGATTATATAAATCGCAGAAATCCTGTGGTTACCGGCTCTATATTACCCATAGGCATAAGCGTGTATTTTCTCTGTTGCCCATAGCGGACTCTGTGATTTTGGCTACAATAATTCAGACAGTGCCGAGTCTTCCCTTAGCCACCTTACAAAAGGGTAAGAGCCGGCCAGAGTGAAAAAAACGGCTACCAGGGAAGGAAAAAAACGTGGCCCGGATGCCTCCCGGTTGGACTATCAAAATTACAAGAGGTGTATGTCATTTTCACCGACGATCAGGGTATCTCGCTGGGCAATGACCCGGTTTCGGGTCTGCCGATTGCACGACACCCGCGCGGCACTAATCCAGATCACGATGAGACATGTGGAACCTCGCCAAATATTGTTTGTGTAGTGGGCTGGCACGTAGAGGCCATCCCGGGCGCCTTCAAGTTCCTGTATCACAGTGGCGTCAACGGCAATGATCATGCGATTTGGATGGTCAACCGTGCGGAGGAAGCCAGCGCGCCGGCACCGGGCATGGTCATTCCGCAGCCTTTTATCCCCTCACATGTCCACTGGATTAGCAGAGGAAGCACCGACTCCAGGGCGGGCAGCGTTTCCGACGCATGTGACAAGAACAATGCCGGCCAGTTGGAGAGCGCTGATGGAAAAAATGATCCGTCAGCGGTCAACGAGGTATGCCAGGGCTGGTTCATGGAGCTGAAGGCCGTGAAGGCATTCGCCTTTCAGCACGGTGGCGAAGTGATCCCGATACATCCGGGCGATGACCTGCGTTCGCATCTCAACATAGTGACGAACTACGATCAAACACCTGTGGTCGATATCACGGCAACAAGGACAAGCGGCGGCCACTGATAATCGTGGCAATTTAACCCAAGGGGCCAGTGACTGCTGGCCCCTTTCGTTTATGTGGCGAAAGTTACCGCTTTTCTGATTGACCGCTTCCAGCCCTTTCCTCTTGCCACTGGAATTCCAGTCCACTTCACCGGAAACGATGTAAGGCCAGCTGACCCTTACTAATGACCTTCGAGGTGGGGGGATTTCATACTGGAGTTCATGGAATTACGTCGAAACGCGCCATCATGACATGGTCTTCGTGTTCGAGCACGTGGCAGTGGAACACGTACCTTCCGGCGTAGTCGGGAAATTGCATAATGATCCGGGCGCTGCCCATTGCAGGGACATTCACCGTGTCCTTCCAGCCGGCATGGGTCGCAGGAGGAGGACCCCGGTTGATCTCCAGGATCTGGAACATAGTCTGGTGGACGTGAACCGGGTGATCCATCATCGACATGTTCTGGAACTCCCAGATCTCTACCGTACCCAGTTTCGGGTCCGCGTCGACACGATCCGGGTCGAAGGGATTCCCGTTGATCGTCCAAAGGCCGCCCATCATTCCCTGCATCCCCATCATCCCCCCGGAGAGCGTGAAGCTGCGGGTTTGAACGACATCGCTCATGGCCAATTGCTCGATGGGACGCAGCACAGCGGGAACCTGGCTGTCATCCGTTTCCATCCTGTCCACATCGAATCGGACGATGTCTGCCGTGTCTCCCGATCCCAGAAGGTTTCTGAGCACCAGGCTTTCACCCACGGGAATCGATGAAAAATCGATCACGATATCCACCCGCTCGGCCGGCGTCAGCGTTATCGAGGCTACAGTGACCGGGGAAGGCAGCAGTCCGCCCTCCATGCCGAGCACCTGGAAGGGGGCGCCGTTGCTCAGGGCGATCCGGTACATCCGCATGTTGGACCCGTTGAGCACCCGGAACCGGTATTTCCGGTTGGCGACCCGTAGATAGGGCTCCACTGTCCCGTTGACTAGGAGGGTGTTCCCCACTTCTCCGTTCCTGTTACCGGTATAAACAAGATTGCCGTCCCCATCGATGTTGCGGTCCTGGATCACCAGAGGGACCTCGTGGGCGCCGTTTGGCAGGCCAAGGCTCTCCTCGTGGTCATCGGTGATGAGATAGAGTCCAGCCAACCCGAACCACACGTGGGGTCCGGTGAAGTCCATCAGGTGATCGTGGTACCAAAGGGTGGCAGGGAGCTGGTTATTGGGGTAGGTGTAAGTCCGGCTCGTGCCCGGTGGGACGATGTCTGTGGGGAATCCGTCATCGGATGACGGCACGTGTCCACCGTGAAGGTGGATGACCACTTCTCCCGGCGCACCACCCAGGGTTGTCTGGGGAAGATTGTTCAACAGGGACACCGTGACCGGGCGACCAGCCCGCGCCCGGATGGTGGGTCCGGGCGTCATGCCATCGAATCCGAGTATGCGGGTCGACTTGCCCGGGAGAATCTCGATTTCCGACTCGTCGACGGAAAGGACATAGGCATCCTCCGTTGCCGTTACCGACGAGGGACTGAGAACGGGAGGGATACGCAGCGGCGCACCTTCGGGATTGACGACTGGGTCTGGTACCTGAACATCGCTGCTTCCTCCACCGCACCCGCCGAGCAGCTGCGCAGCTCCCACGGCGAGTCCGGGACGAAGGGGCGCAGCCGCCACCGCTCCCAAAACCTTCAACACCTGTCTTCGCGTCCTAGTCACAATCCTTTTTCCCAAACCTTATAGGAAACATTATAAGACCTGGCGTTCCCTAAATATTTTTTACACCGAGACAGAATATATACCGCACTTAGTCCTGCCTAATTCCAATGCTTTCACTTATAAGAAAGCGCGGGCGACTTCGGGATTCTATCAACACTCTTCCTAGATACTCGCCGAGCACTCCCAGCATTATAAAAAGAATACCAAACAAGAAAGAGACGACCGCGACCCCGGATGCCCAGCCTGGAACTGCTGTGTCGGTAAATAATTTTGCATAAATTGCATAAAGCATTTCAGAAAATGCGAGCAGGCTTGTTAGAACCCCGATGATTATACTGACCCTGAGTGGAACCAAGGAAAACGAGGTGATTCCTGTCCATGCCAGTTTCAGCATCTTCTTCAGGCTGTACTTTCCTTCTCCGCTGAATCTCTCACCACACTGAAAATTCAGCTTTGAACTCTGGAATCCCACCCAATGTACGATCCCCCGCAAAAATAATCCCTCTTCCTTGAATTTGAGCAACTCATCCAGCACTTGCCGGTCCAGTAACCGAAAATCGGCCATGCCGCTTTCCATTTTTACACCGCTAAGAAAGGTAAATAGCCTGTAATAAACGCTTGATGTAACTCTCTTGAAAATCCCCTGCTTGTTGTTATAGACGCGAACCGTATGCACGATCTTGTCGCCAGCTCGCCATCGTTCAAGCATTTTCGGCAGTAGTTCAGGTGGATGCTGGAGATCTCCATCCATGGTAATGACCGCCCTTCCGGAGGCATGCTGCATTCCGGCAAATAGCGCATATTGATGACCGAAATTACGTGAAAAACGGATGCCTTTTATACGTTCATCGTTTTTATGCAATAAATCGATAATTTTCCAGGTTGCGTCATCACTACCATCGTCGCAGAAAATTACCTCCCACTCCACGTGGAGTCGCTCCAGCACAGGGATTAACTCAGAGCACAGTTTTTCTATGTTTCCTGCCTCGTTGAAAACCGGGACTACTATCGATAATTCTGAATCCATATCCACAACCTCTATGTTCTAGCGTAATCGTTGTCTGGCTTGGCGGCCATAGGCTGTATCGGGATAATCGCGCGCAACGCGGGACAAGTAACCTCGTCCTTTATCAGGGTTACCAAGTTTCTCGTTACATAGCCCCAGGTGATAGTACGCCTCCGGGACCAATTTATCCTTGGGGTAGCGACTGATTAGTTCTCCGTAGTGGACCAGAGTCATTTCGCAGTTTTCCTGTTTGTAATACACCAGCGCCAGTGCGGCCAATGCCTGGGACGCGCCGGAATAATCCGGAAATCGGGTACTGATATCCTGAAATAGTATTTTTGCCTCTTCCAGCCGGTCATGATTAAAGTGATCTATGGCGATACTCATATAATGATCAATATTTTCTTCGTTTAATGACGCCTGCACTTCTACTGGCGCCCTGTGCTCTCTGAGCCTGTCTCCGGCGTACTCGGCCCAACGGGTACCGGGATGCTGCTTCCGCAGTTGTTGCATTCGATCGCTGCCCTGGCTCTCCTGTCCGGATCGATACAGACACAGGCCAATATGATACTCAACTTCCGGTATCCAGTTACTCCTGGGATAGCGTCGGACCAGGTCTTCGAATGCAGCAATCGCATCCTGGTCCCTCTTCTCAAGATAATAAGTGATGCCAATGTAATAGGCGGCATTCTGCGCGAGATCCGACGCACCCAGCTCCTTCATGGCCAAACGGAACCCCTCTCTGGCCTCGTCAAAGCGCTTTTCATCCTTTAAATGGATCGCATTGTTATAGACGCGGTTGGGGTTGGAGTGGTAGGTCACATAGGAAAATTGGGCAATTGTAACCCCAGCGACTATCACGGTAACAATCAGGATTATCCACCGATTCCGGATGCCTGGATTGAACTTGAAATGCGGCACCAGGGAGGGGCGTACATGCATGCGTTCCGCAAGCAATTGCCAGGCCGTATTGCCTCGCCACCAACCCAGTGGAATATTTATTAACAGGATGATTAAACCTGTAACAGTCAGGACGTGCCCGATCCTGTCCCACAAGCCAGGTCCATAATACAGGCGCACATGGCGTTGCTCGGGGTAAATCAGCATGAACGACGGCGACGTCAAGTAGACACGATCCGCGCCTTCCACGTGCCAGTTCGGGTGATAGGACATCTTTACCAACAGCGGCTTGCCGATGCAGTCGGTCTCAATCCTGATCTCCTGATTGTCGATGCGCTCATTAACTGAGCAATTGCCAGTCTCAACAGGCATCCGTGGAAGATTTTCCATATCCCTGGCCAGGGCCTTGAATGGCGGAAACTCACGAGTTACATCTTTATCGACAAATACCAGATGGGTTCCAAGTAGTGACTCATCCACGAACCATCGATGGGACTCCTCCTTCCAGAAAGACGTCGGAAATAGCACGGGCTCATAGTCCAGTACTTCTACATAGCGGTTTCGGTTCGTGGTCAGTTCCCACAGTTCGTACTCGCCTACGGTATCTCTCAATGCATATTCTTCCGACAGGCGAATCGCCTTCTTGGCGTGATCGCTACGAATAATCAGATCACGAACATTGAATAGTTCCAGACGTGGCCTTGCGCGATCGTAATTCAGGCTGCTGTAGGAGTACTGTGGGAACGGTACCGACTTTTGCTGGGAAATCTCGGATTGGATATAAAACACGAAGGGAGCACTGATAGACGCCTGCATATAAAGGCCTTCCAGGGTTGCCCGGCCGGAGAACAGGGGCAAAGACTCGAAGGCCCGGCTGGAGCCAAAGCTATTGTGAAGTTCAGAATGCTCGAACACCACCCGCGGATCGCTGAAGTCACCTTTTAATTTCAGGTTGATCTGCTCAAATATGGGCCAAGTTGCCTTGGCTTCGAATCCCTCATAGTTCCACTTTGCCCAGTCCGAAACCGGCCCAACCTGGTTACCGGTCCAGACAATCGATGCCACCAATATTACCGGGAGCAACGCCCAATCGATATTCCAACGTCGCAGATATTGGCCCAGCCAACCCAGCGACATAGCGGCAAGCAACGTACCTATCAGATGCCCGTAGGGTACATAACGGATATCCACCACACCAAGCTTGGGTGCCGCAACAAAAAATACCACGCACATTGCCAGGCCAAACCAGAGATAACCCAGCATTGCTAATGCTTCCTTGCCAATCTCCGCGTGAGCACGAATACCCCAGATCATCACTCCCAGACTGCCCATAGTTCCTGTCAGCAACACGGGAAGCAGGATTGGCGGTAGCACTTCTTTTATGGAATATATTGTCCAGGCAATATCATAGGACGTCGTGTATCTTGTAAATATCAATAAAGGCACCAACCAGAATGCCAACAGGCAAAAAGCCAATGCGTATACCTTTCCCAAATAAAACAGCCGTTCAAAAAAACCCCTAAGCGTTATCAGCAAATACAAAGACATGGCCTCGGCGAACAGCAGCGTATAACCGTGACTGAACCCTACCAGAAAGACCAGGATCGCATTCGTAACCACGCGGCGGTGCCTGCGAGCACCACTGTAGAGGCTGCCCAGCAGAACAAGAGAAAGAGCCATACTGAGACTGTAGGAAAATTCACCGGCGAAGCTGCTGAGGATGTTGCCGCCCCACATCGAGTGTGAGGAGTTGAACAAAAACGGAAGCGTCAGGGCTGCCGCTATCCCCGGGGCAGGGAACGGACAACGCATGAGACGCAGCATCCAGTAGGCACATATCGGCAATAACAGCGTTCCCGCTATCGTCCCCAGTTTGAAAGCCACCTGCAACGATATGATGCTGCTGAGCAGCGTCATAAAGAGAAAATCAAGGGGAAAATAAAACTGGAGTATCGGGAAGCCCGCGTAGTTACCTGGTGTCCACCCACTCACCTGCCCTGCTGGCAGCAATACATCCCGAAGATACTGTAGCGTATAGTAATGAGAGGCGGTATCTCCGCCTGTGGTAATGGTATTTGTTAACAGGTACTCCGGGCTTAACCTGTAGATTATAAATATCTCCACGACCAGAAGCGTGAAAAGTTCAAGCAGTATTCGGGGATTGCCTGGTCGTTGCCACCTGCTCCGGATCGATGCCCTCAACCGTCGGGACAGCAGTAAAACCGACGCAACCGCACAAACCACAACCAACCACAACCAGTGAGGACGGTGATAGACAGTTCCACTATCAAACCCTTGCGGCCAATCGACTTTAATACTGGCTACGTAAGTACCATTGCCAGAATTATCTCTGGCAGCAAAAGAAAGCGTTCCCAGGTCCTTCCATTTGCCTTTCGGCTTATAGATACGAAATTTCGTATCCAATTGTTTTTCTTGTATATTTATTAGCGTGCGCCGGGGAGGCTGGATAACCATCCCGTCCGGCCCATTCCCGGTGATCGTTACCGTATCTACAAAGGATTCATTTGCCCTGACAGTGATCGAGACTTCTGCCCAGTTCTTATTACGCCCGCGAATGACCGACGATACTTCCATTGCCAGAGGCTGGGTCGTGGCAGACGCCTGTTGTTCCAGCCCCGCCGATGAGGGAACAATCGATTGCGCTGCGCAAAGCTGCGAACACATCCACAGCCACAACAGTGTAAAAAACAGTATTCCATGCTGTTTTTTGTGCTTTGTGCAATTCGCTGTCATGGTCAATATTTCAGTATCCCGGGAACAGCATTTTGGTTTTTCCTGACATCCCTGGTTTGCAGATCCTATATGCGTTATTCTGACCAGGATCTATACCCGTACTGGTCAGCTATCAGTTTCTTAAGACGACAACGCCAGGATGATGCAAAACATAAAGCACCATCCAGGAAAAGGGTCGGCACCTTGGTTATAATAATGCCGGCACTACTTGCGTCGTATACGGACAATAATCAGGAATGCCAGGAACACAGCAGTAGCAGCAGCCACAACCCAGGGCAAGTATACATTCATGGCATTGGGCTCAATGATACGAATGGTACCTGATCCCGCAGCACTATAATGGCTCTTGCCGTCTTCATATTCCGCCACAAGCGCAATTGCGTAGCCGCTATTAACCAATGCCGAGAAATTCTCTATCGTGTACTGTAACGACATCGATTGCTTCGGGCCTATGGTTAAGCTATCACTATCCTTTAGTGTCGCCAACTCATCAGGCAGATGCAGTTTCAGAACTAGATCGCGCTCTACCGAATCGTTATTACGAACCGTATAGTGCATCGTTCCCTTGCCATTTGCGGGAATACTGGAATCTTTTGCCCGAATCAGAACCTTGCTCACTACCGGATTCTGAAAATCATAAAAGCCGACGGAAAGTGCTGTAAACGGGTATCTATTGGCGTCCTGATAGTGGATTTTAATAAGCACAGGGTAATGCCCGGGCAAATGAAATCCATCGTGAATCAAGAATTCCGTGGACGTGGTTTCATTCACTCCCAGTTGGGGCACGGAAGTACTTGTGTAATTATGATTCCCGATCTGAACCTCGAATTGAATTTCATATGCAGGCTCGTCACCCTGGTTCTTGCTTGTTACGTTAAGAGTTAGACCATCTGGTCCCTCAGTAACAGAATAACCAGTCGCCATTGAGATAAAGGATGCCACAACATTGGTGGATGCCATCAATGTAATGGCTGCTAATGCGTATATTAACGGTCTCATTACTGCAGCCTCCTCGCTTTACTCAACAAAAAACCATCGGCAACGATTAGATGTGTTTGTAGATAATCGAACAAACTATTCAGATCATTGGGTCCTGGACACTTTCTCAGCATTTCACGCCTCCACTCAGGAATATTAATAGAATGAAGAGACAGGCACCCGAACACACAATTCAATAAACGTTGAAAATACAATTGCGGATCCGGCAACGAGAACAGGCGGAATTACTCTCAACAAACATCTAATAGGTTTCCTGCACTGCTTTCCAAAAACCCACTCTCCCACCGGGAGAGAGCTGGGGAGAGGGGATAAATAAATGCAACTGCCTGATTTTATATCCCCTCATCCTGACTTTCTCGTTATTGCTCCATGCATTGCTCTACCACCTACATCCCTGTAGGCGTCCCGGAGCACCCAGCAATCGTGCATAAAGGAGAAGGGACGCTCTGTTTATATGGCGGCGACGCAGATTCATTTCCCGTATGTGGCGCTGCCTGGTATCGTCTTGCCATACATTACTTTACAGATAATCCTGTCAATGTTTATGGGACAGCAGAGGGTTTCCTGTGACTGGAATATTTAGTCGCATTGACTTACAGGCCATAGTTTCATGTTAATTTAATAGAGCTTCATGCGCTTACGGTAACTCGTCCCCTGCGCTCAGCAGCTTGAACATTTGATCTCTAGATGATGCCCATTCAACCCGGACGCCTGCCGCCCCTCCCCATTCGAAATACTGAACAGCTATCTGATTCTCGCCTGGTTCCAATCGTAGCTGCTGGGTATACAACTCGCCCTCAAAAGAATGCACTCCGCTGTAGTCAATTATTATCTCCCCGTTAACATACAACCTGCATCCATCATCTGCCCGGATCCGGATTATCACGTCATCCTCTCCTCTTGCTGTCCATCTACCGTTAAATACGACGCGGATATTATCTGCAGCCCCCAGGTCGAGACCTTCACTGGTCAGCAGGCGATTTGTTGTCAACGGTAAATCGATTTTCCGGGTGACAAGCTGAATATCAGGAACACTTGCAGGAAGTGGATCGATATTTGTAACGGGATCATCGCTCACAAAAGCAAATACATGGATTGCATCATTCTCCAACAAAGCATTAATGGGATCAATTAACCGGATCGGTTCCCTGTCAGGATTACGTTTCGCTACCAGAATATTTTCAATCTGGCGTACTAGAAGGAATTCCCCTGTTTGCAGAAGGCGCATCAATAACCCATGGCTGTTATTGTCCAGGGCATTTATGTCGAGCATGATCCACATTATTCCTTCAGGAGACGGGAGGTTTTCCCCCTGGATCCCCCAGTAGGAAGAATAAAATGGATTGGGGTACATATATACTTCTGAACGATGCGCCAAATGAGGCAGCAGATTATGGGAAACAGAAATAGGGATTTCCGTATCCGAAGGTAGATATACCGCCAAATCCTGGAAGCGGGAATTTATGTCCGAATTAAAGAAGGACGCGTACTGGGCCTGCAGACGCGAATGCACCCGTTTTAATGGAAGGTCGCTCCATTCGTTATTTGCATAGACTGTTGCAGTCAGCATACCCGCTGAAATCAGCACCGTCATTACTCGTCCAGGGATACCGCGCCTGCCAATCCAGGCCAGAGTGCTTGCCGTCGCTGCGAAGATAATTGGCAGAGTTTCAAAATTATAATGGTAGTGAATTGATACCAGATAGTCATTACCGCTAAGGACATTTATCAGGAAGCCTGGCAGCGCGGCAAACAGCAGAACAGGGGAAAAGATACCCAAGAATAGCAGTGGCAGGCCGAGCTGCCACACATACAGCCGTACTTGCTCTGTTCCGAGAACATTCATGTAATATTCAGGACTAAATTTGTTACTCCAAAAAGCGCTGAACCAGTACCCGCCTTGGAATCGGAAGAAACCTGCATCGTTAAAAAAAGGAAGTACCAGTTTCATACAGAAAACAAACCATGCAATGCCTGTGACAATAGTCAGGATTCCGACCCGCCGGTCCTTGGCGATAAACACCCAAATCCCGAGCGCAATGACTGTTAATGAAACATCCTCCTTACAAAGAAGCGCCATTCCGACAGCAAATGCATACCATCTCCAGGATTTTGCATCAGCCCTTTCGATGGCCCAAAGGAGAAACGGTGCCGCAATAACCTCTGGATGAAAGTTTTCAAGATTCATGTTCTGTAATGCGGGTGACAGCAACCAGGATAGAGATAAAGCCATACTTAACCATTGACTTCGCGTTAGTCTATATGTGTATGCGGCCAGTGGTATCACACCGATAGCGAGTGCAGTTGACTGCAACACCAGTATTACTTCCAGCTTGTCCCACACCCAGTAAAACGGCGCGATAAAAATCATGATAAACCAGCAATGGTCTCCCCAGATCGACAGGCCACGGACGGTCGAGAAAAGCCCGCGTCCTGTCGCTATTTTCCAAATTGCCTGGTCGTGGATGCCAATATCAAAAGCAGACATTCCAAAGTTTCTGTACGTTAATATTGATACCGCGGAAAAGACGCCGATATATGTTAATAACGCCAGAAACAAAAAGATGGAACTTCCCGACAATGTCCAGAACCGGGTTTCAATAGAAGGGGGAAACCGCTTCCATACGCCTGTATTCATGTTGAATAATGACATGTACTTTTTTATTGCGAATGGCCGGCTTGCTACCTATAGACCTGTTGCATCGGGTGCATTCGGTTCCCGCAGCAGCAGCATAAACGCCCCTGGCAGCGTGGTACACCACAATACCAGCAGGTAGGCCACAGACAGAGCCAGCACCGAGGCGGCATCAACACCGAGCGGCAGCAACAGGCTCATCATGGCGCCCTCTCTTGCACCAAGCCCTCCCAATGAGATTGGCAGGCTGGATACCAGGGATACCAGCATCAGCACAAGCATTAATTGGAATACCGGTAGATGCACACCAAGCCCGGGTGCCAACATCAAGAGCACTAGCACCCACATCAGCTGATTCAGCACTGATAAGCCAAATGCTCTCAGCATAAGTCCGGGAGCGGTACGGTAGCGCGGGAAGCAGGCCAATACCGCGTGCAAGCGCGGCCAGCGCCTGCCAAAACCAGTATCCAGCAGCCTTGTCCATTTAGGTAATACGGCGATAACCACCATCGGCAATATTGCCAGCATGATTAATCCAAAAACGCTTAGCGCAAGCTGCTTTTCAAACCCGACCGGTGCGAACAACAACGCTATGCCGCCCATGCTGACCACAGCGGCCAAACCAAGCATGCGGTCAACAAATGCGGAGCTTACTAATGCGCTGCCACCGAATCCTGAGGCGTAAAGCCGTGCAGTACGGGCCAGGTCACCACCATAAACAGACGGGAGCAGGTTGTTATAGAACACCCCCAGATAATAACTTGGCCAGACCTGGCGAAATTCGATGCTGCCGTGCAGGTGTCGGAACAACAACCACCAGCGCACCCCACCAGCCACAAACGACAGAAAATGCAACGCAATCGCCACCACCAACAAAAGAGGATTCATGCCGGCAAGCACGATACGAACCTGCTCGTAGTCAAAATAACGGGATAACCACCACAGGCATACCGCTGTAACCAGCGCCTTCAGAAGGAATATGGCTATGTTCTTATTCGCTTTGCTCACGCCGTGCACTTGAATGATCATCCTTGCCAGACTCTACAACAAGATAGCTGACCCGTCTCCCCTGCTGGTATCTGCTGAATCTGACTGTATGGCGACCACCTTGTTATCATCCGTGCCTCAAAGGAGAGAACCGTGTATGCAAAATGATCACTCCGAGCGGAATTGACTACGCGTTCAGCGACAGGACGTTCACTTTCAACCCGATGAAATGGCCTCTGTTCCGGTTTGCAGCTGTGAAACAAATTGGGGCAGGGATAACCGCGCCCTATTAACTAACGTTATTTTATGATGACTCTACGATGGTTGTCGTTGCAGTTGCAAAAGTCTATATCCGGGTCATCATCCTGAACGCTGACTTCCCAATCGATGGTGCCCGGGACAACTGAAACAACCGGCCATGTAAACTCTAGCCTCGTCTGACCATTACCGACCGCATCGGTTACAGACACAATCTCCCAAGATTCACCAGGTTGCTGTTCTGGTATGCTTCAATGGTGGTAAAGCCTTCCCCGGATACCGGGCTTACGTTCTTCACTGTCAGCCTGATCCTGACCTCCGGGTCTTTATTGCCGCCCAGCCCTGAACATGCCTGCTGACCTGAAAGCGTCTGATATCAAGGTGCTGGCCACTTCTCACTTCTTACTTTAATTCTCCAGCGTAATATTCCCGGCACTCGAGTTCACGCCCGCGTACCACTCGCCGGCCGATCAACGGGCCGCGCGTCTCGGTCACGATGGTGCACTGCCCTTCCTGGTGATGGTCATCGTAGTAGTACGCCACCACCCAGTCGTGGGTGCGCTTCAGTTCGTGGGCGCGCGCGGTATTCGAGTACAGCAGCGTGAAATGCCAATTGTCGACCTGGGTGTGCAGGATCGGCAGCCAGGCCTTGCCCTCGGGGTTGAAGCGTTTCGGTGCAATCACCGGCAGCGCGTCCAGCGCCGCCTTGTCACGGTATTCCGCATCGGCCTCCAGTAACAGCCCGACACCCGGCACGGCGCCGGGTTCCTCGCGCGGACGCCGCCGTGTCCGGCCGAGCAGCTGGCTCAGGGAGTTGCGGATGGCCGCGATGCGTCGCTCGCCCACGCCGGGGACGCCGGCCAGGCTGCCGTCATAGGCCGCCGCCTCCAGCGCCTCGAGGGTATCGATATGCAGGGCCTCGTGGATCTGCTCGGCCAGCTTCGGACCGATGCCAGGCACCGTCTGGAACAGATGCACCGGGTCGAGGGTACCGCGCAGGCGCTCCAGCTGGACCCAGCGGCCGGTGTCCAGCAGTTCCTGTATCGCCCGGGCAATGCCCTTGCCGATGCCGGGCAGTGCGACCAGGCCGGCAGCGCCCTCCTGCGTGGCGATATCGGCAATGTCCTTGTCCAGACGCGCCACGGTTTCGCTGGCATGGCGGTAGGCGCTGACCCGGAAGGGGTTGGCGGCCTGTTGCTCAAGCAGGTCGGCCGCCTGGGCAAGTTTCAACGCAATCTGCTGGTTGCGGGCAATCTCCATTACGTCTCGAGTGTAACAGTCGCGGCGCCCTGCGCGCACCGGGACGGGCCCGCGCGTTTACAGCAGCGACGTGGCAATAAAGAAATACTGCCAGGGCCGGGACAGGCAACGCCCAAAACACGCTGTGCTGTTCCGGATCTGCACTTTGTTCGTTACATCGGTGCCGTATGTGGATCTACCGCCGCCCGGTGAGAAATGCGGGCTAACGTGCAGCCTGCAGCGCGGCAATACGCTGCTCCAGCGGCGGATGTGTCATGAACAGCTGCTTGAGCCCGGAGCCGAGGCCGCCCGCAATACCGAAGGCTGCAAACTCGCCCGGCAGGTCATGCGGTTCGTGCGCCCGCTGCAGGGCCTGCAGGGCGCCGATCATCTTGCCGCGCCCGGCCAGTGAGGCACCGCCGGCATCGGCGCGGAACTCGCGCCGGCGCGAGAACCACATCACGATGATGGAGGCCAGGATGGACAGGAATATTTGCGCGACAATGGAGGTAATGTAATAGGCAGGCCCGTAGCCGCGCTCGGTCTTGAACACCACCCGGTCGACGACATGCCCGATGATGCGCGACAGGAAGATGACAAAGGTGTTCACCACGCCCTGGATCAGGCCCATGGTCACCATGTCGCCGTTGCTGACGTGGGCGATCTCGTGCCCCAGTACCGCCTCGACCTCATCGGCGTTCATGTTTTGCAGCAGCCCGGTGCTGACGGCCACCAGCGCACTGTTGCGGCGCATGCCGGTCGCGAAGGCATTCGGGTCGGGTGCATTGAAGATACCCACCTCGGGCATGCCGATACCGGCCTGCTTCGCCTGGCGCCGGACGGTGTCCACCAGCCACTGCTCGGTGCTGTTGGACGGCTGCTCGATGATCTGCACCCCCATGGAACGCTTGGCCATGAACTTGGACAGGGCGAGAGAGATAAAGGAACCGCCGAAACCGATGACGGCGGACATCACCAGCAGCGCCTGCAGGTTCAGATCCACGCCGTTCTCGGCCAGGATGCCCTCGATACCCAGCACCTGGAAGACCACGCTGATCAGGACCAGCACGGCGGCATTGGTGGCCAGAAAAAGCATTATTCGCATCATGGTTTTGTCACCTTCCGTGAAAAGTCAGTCACGATTATAGATGGCACCGGTTCGGAAAAATTCAACCCCCGGCGCTGACGGGGTAAAGATTTGTGGCATGAGGCAGGGTACCCGGCCTATTTGTCGAACACCACCGGCACGACGTCGTTGAAGCTCGCGGCGAAATGTACCGTCATACCCTCCTGAATGTGCTCCGGCAGGCCCTCGAAATCACCGCGGTTGGCCTCCGGCAGGATCAGCCGCTTGATGCCGCTGCGCTTGGCCGCGATCACCTTCTCCTGGATGCCGCCCACCGGCAGGACCACGCCGGTGAGCGTCAATTCCCCGGTCATGGCCAGGGTGCGCACCGGCCGCCGGCCGCGCGCCAGCGACAGGATGGCCGTCGCCATGGTAATACCCGCGCTGGGGCCGTCCTTGGGTGTCGCCCCGGCCGGTACGTGCAGGTGCAGGAAGGAGTTCCTGAAATACCCGGGCTTGACCCCGAGCCTGTCGGCATTCGACATGACATAGCTGTAGGCGATCTCCGCCGACTCGCGCATCACGTCGCCCAGCTGGCCGGTCAGTTTCAGGCCGCGGCTGTAGTCATGGATCCGGGTCGCCTCCACGCTCAGGGTAACGCCACCCATGGCGGTCCATGCCAGCCCGGTGACCATGCCCACGCCGCTTTTGCGCTTCTCCTTTTCGAACAGCACCTTGCCCAGGTAGTCCTGAACATCGCCCGCCCGCACCCGGATCGGGGCCGGCGCGCCCTTGAGCAGCTTGACCACCGCCTTGCGGACGATGGCGCCAAGGTATTTTTCCAGGCGCCGCACCCCGGCCTCGCGTGCATAGCCCTCGATGATCTTGCGCAACGCACCCGTGTCGATGCGCAGCTGGCCGCGGCCCTTCAGGCCGGCGCGTTTCACCAGGCGCGGCAGCAGGTGCTTGCGGGCAATCGCGAGTTTCTCGTCCGCCAGGTAGCCGGACAGCCGGATGATTTCCATGCGGTCCAGCAGCGGGCCGGGGATGGTGTCGAGCTGGTTGGCGGTGCAGATGAACAGCACCTTGGACAGGTCAAACGGCACGTCCAGGTAGTGGTCGAGGAACTCGCTGTTCTGCTCGGGGTCGAGCACCTCCAGCAGGGCCGAGGCCGGATCGCCGTGGTAGGAGGCGCCGATCTTGTCGAGCTCGTCCAGCATGATCACAGGGTTAGCCGCCCCGGTGTTCTTGATGGCCTGGATGAACTTGCCGGGCATGGCACCGATATAGGTGCGGCGGTGCCCCTTGATCTCGGCCTCGTCACGCATGCCCCCGAGTGAAAAGCGGAAGAACTTGCGTCCCAGTGTGCGTGCGATGGACTGGCCCAGCGAGGTCTTGCCGACGCCCGGCGGCCCGACAAACAGGATAATGGAACCGGCGACCTCGCCACGCATGATCCCGACCGCGAGAAACTCGAGGATGCGCTCTTTGACGTCCACCAGACCTTCGTGGTCTTTGTCCAGAATCCCCTGGGCCTGCTCCAGGTCGAGCCGGTCCGGGGTGTGAGTGCCCCAGGGCAGCAGCGTCAGCCAGTCCAGGTAGTTGCGGGTGACGGCATATTCCGGTGAACCGGTCTCCAGCAGTGCGAGCTTTTCCAGTTCTTCATCGAGACGCGCCTGTGCTGCCTCCGTCAGGGTGAGTCCCTCGATGCGCTCGCGAAACTTGTCGACCTCGGCCGTCTTGTCGTCCTTGGAAAGGCCCAGCTCCTTCTGGATCGCCTTCAGCTGTTCGCGCAGGAACAGCTCCTTCTGGTGAGAGGTGATCTCCGCCTCGACATGCTGACGGATCTTCATCTGTGCCTTGGCGACCTCCAGCTCCTGGTTGATCAGACGCAGGACCTTCTCCAGGCGCGACAGGATATGGGTGGTCTCCAGCACCTCCTGCAGCCCCTCTTTGCCGGCCGTGGTCAGGCTGGCGGCGAAATCCGCCAGGTGGGAGGGATCATCTGGGCTGAAATGCTCCAGAAAGACCTTGAGCTCCTCCCCGTAGAGGGGGTTCAGCGGCACCAGCTCCTTGATGGTATTGATGATGGCCATGGCATAGGCCTTGACCTCGGAGACATGTTCGTACTGGGTCTCCGGGTAGTAGCTGACGCGGGCGCTGTAGGGTGGCAGCTTCGAGATCCAGCGCTCGATCCTGAAACGCTGCAGGCCTTCCACCAGGACCTGCAGCTTGCCCGCATCCTCCTGCACCCGGAGGATGCGGCAGGCGGTCCCCATGGCATAGAAATCCGCGATGCTGGCGTCTTCGATCCGCTCCGGGCGCACCAGCAGCAGGCCGATAATGTCGTGTGGCGAGTCATGCACCGCCTTGATAGTCGCCCCCCAGGGCTCGCGGTCCACCAGCAGGGGCGTCACCTGGCCCGGGAAGAACGGGCGGCTGCTTTGCGGTAGCAGCAGTATTTCGCCCGGCAGCACGTCCGTGGCGCGGACGATTTCACTGGCCGCGGCCTCGGTCTCCGGTGCTTCCGGGTCATTCTTCTTATCGGTACCCATAGTATCCTTCAGAGTATATTGCCTATCCCCTGTTCAATTGGGTCAAACCGGCAAAAAAACAAGGACTGGCGGCGAACTTAATGCCCTGTATACTGTCATATCAGTAACTTTGGGGGCGACCTGGCTTCGACGTGGGTTGCGAAACCTGAGGTGCATGCCGAGGTGCAGAATACCTCGTTAATCCATCTGCAAACTTATAGTTGCCAACGACGACAACTACGCACTCGCAGCTTAAACCCCTGTAGGGTGCCGTCTGACTGGAGCCGTGCATGTGCGTCCAGGTTCTTTATGCCCTTTGGGTATTCGGAACACTCAGGCGTCGACTCTCACATGATCGCGTTGAAGCTCGTTCGGGGTGGATACGCTAAAACTTACCGAACTCGCTGTTTGTTTTCCCTGCCCGTCGGGTAGCAAGCAGTTAAACTAATAGACCGGGATAAGCATGTAGAGCCGATGGCAGAGGACTTGCGGACGCGGGTTCGATTCCCGCCGCCTCCACCAAACGACAAAAGGTCACCCTTGTGGTGGCCTTTTTTTTTGACGCGGCGCGGACGAGAACCCGCGTTGGGTTCGACGATGTACAGGGATGTATCAGTGTCGCGGGAGGGCAGGAAGCCCGGAGCGACCGCCGGGAGCGACGTCCCGCCGCCTCCACCAAATAACAAGCCCTGGGATCCAGCCCGGGGATCATCAGCACCATTACGTCAGCGCTCGAAGCTGTACAGGATATCGGCACCGGTCGCGGTCCCGGTCTCGGTTTGTACCGAAAGGCGCTTATTCAACTGATAGCGTATACGCAATGTATTCACTGCATCCAGCAGGCCCACGCTGTAATTCACATACAGGCGCGGTGAGAGGTATTTGCCGATCACCAGCGCAGTGCTGTCCAGGTCATCGCCGCCAACCGATACCTCATCCAGACCTAAGCTGGTGCCGATATTCTGCGCCAACAGATTACCGCCCTTGATCCCCAGGGACGATGCGGCATTGAACAGCAGCTGCCCTTCACTGCCTGATGCGCTCTGCAGCGGCCGCCCGAGCAGCAGATAGGACAGCTGATCCGCCTGCGGCAGGCTCGGGTCGGAATACAACTCCAGTTCGGGTGTTTGCAGATCGCCGAATACCTTCACCCCTGCCAGCACATCGCGCGTCTTGCGCACCGCACGGATATCAAGGCCGGGGTTGTCGATCGGGCCGCCGCGGTAAAGAAGGCGACCGGTCTCGATTTCGAGTTTCTGTCCATAGGCCTTGTATTCACCGTCAACGATGCGCAGCTCGCCACTCGCCAGCGTCACCCGCCCCGGTTCGTCCACCACGTCGAGAATGCCGGTCAAGCGCCCGTTCAGGCCAAAGCCGTTAAATCGCACCGCTTCGCCCAGAACCATTTTCACGCGACTGGTCACGGCCCAGGCCGGCGGTGGCTCCTCGACCTGACTGATCAGCACCACATCCTTACTGGGTGTCTGCGCCCCTTGCAGATCACGCGGTTCGATGAGCGCTTCAGGGATGGTCAGGCTGCCGTTCACCGACAAGCGTTGCGGTTGCACATCCAGCCGCAGATCCGGTGTCAGCAATACGCGCGCCTCGGGCATGTTGACGGCCTCGAAATCCGCGCCGGTGATGTGCAGTCTGCCGCGCAGTTCGGGCGTGCCCGCGCCTTCGAAATCGCCGCGCAGGGCCAGCGCACCCGGACCGCTGCGGGCCGCGCCCGACAACTGGATGCTACCGCTGATCGGGTCGCCGCTCACGACCAGCTGCAGGTCCTCCAGGGTGGTGCCGGTCGGTCCGATAAAGGCACGACCGTCATCCAGTCGCAGCTCACCCGCCAGCCGCGGTGCGGCCAGGGTACCGCCCAGGTCGACAGCGGCACGCAGCACGCCCTCGAGCTGATCGACGTTCCCCAGCAGGCCTTCTACCAGCGAGAAGTCGCGCACCTCGCCCTGCAATTGCCCACTCAGGGGCTGCCGGTCCACCGCCACCCCCGGCCGGTAGCCGGGTAACTGCGCATTCAGCTGCAGGTGATCGTCACCGGTCAAACGCAGGGTCGCCATGCCGGTCACCCCCTCGTCTGTCAGGCGGGCATTCGCCTCGAGGCCGCCGAATACCGTGCTTTCAGACTCAGGGCCCTCCAGCCAGTGCACTGTGCCGCCGGTGGTATGCATTTCCAGTTGCGCGCGCAATGGCCCATCCGCCTGCAGGCCGCGCTGTGCCTGCAGTTCAAACGACAGCGCCGCATCGCTGACCCGGGTTTGCGCTGGCATATACAGGGAGGCGCGCTCGGCCAACGGCCAGTCTTTCATCTCAACCGACACCCGCTGCTCCCGTTCGACAGTATCCAGGCGCACGCACAAAGCGGCTGTTTGTTGCTGCCAGCACAAGGTATCGCCACTGCTGCCCTCCGGCCCCAGACGCAATGCGGCTGGTGCACGTTGTATCCAGGCGCCGGTTTCGGGTAGCTGCCAGGCACTCTGCTCCAGGCGTCCCTGCCATTGGCTTCCGTCCCAGCCACCGGCGCCCTCAAGTTTCAGGGCATGAGCCGGACCGGTTACCTCCAGGCGCACCTGATGCGCATCAACCTGGCCGCTCAGCTGCAGATCGAGCTGATCCAGACGGCGTGTCCCGATCGACAGCGTCTCACCATGGCCTTGCAGCTTGAGTGGGGCGCCCGGCGCCAGGCTCAAATCGGCATCCAGGTCAAAGTTCGCCAGGCTCAGATCGCCCCGGGTGATATCCGCCAGCCGTGCATGGCCCTGCAGGTGCGGCGCGGCGCGCGGTCCGGCCACGCTGCCTTGCGCCTCGATACGACCCGTGACACCCGGCAGGACCTCTCCCAGATCCGGGGCCATGAGCGTCCATTGCAATGCCAAGGCATCAGCGATCTGCCCCGCGAGATTCAGCTGTGCACTGCCTGAACGCAGTTCAACATCCTGCGCATCGAGTTGCCCCTCCTTGAGTTCCACGGCCGCCTGTCCGCTGACCGGGTAGCCGCGCAGGGTACCGTTGAGTGCCTCGATCCGGGCCGTCAGAGTCAGCTCTTCGTTCACCACGGCGCCCCGGCTATCGAGCCGCACGCCCAGCCGCCCCGGCCAATCGGGCCAGCGCTGCCCGGGATCGATATCGCGGGCCTCGAGGTCAGCCTCCCACTGCAACTGCGGCGACCAGTCGAGCTTGCCGCTGACATCGATTGCACCGCCCAGCGTGGTCAGGGCCAGTCGCTCCAGATCGACACCCTTGTCACTGCCGCGCCCCTGCCCGGTGAGGCTCACGGGCGGCAGGTCGACACCGGCCAGGTCAGCCTTCATCTGCAGTTGATAATCCGCAATCCGGCCACTCACACGGACCTCGGCCTTTGGGACCGCATACTGTGCAGCGCCCTGCAGGGGCCATTGCAGTGTCTGTCCGTCCAGCACCAGGGTGAAATCCTCCGCCTGTGGATGCCAACTGCCGGTCAGCCGCAGGCGTGCTTCGCCCTGCTGCACCAGGGACGGCTGCAGGCGCAGGCTGCCGTCGTCAGATTTCTCGAGTCCGAGTTCAGCCTGCAGGGGATAGAGTTCGGCGGCCTCCCAGTCGGTGCGCAGATGGGCGCTCAGTTCGGCCTCATTCAAGGCACCGGTCCCCTGCACACGACCGCCCAGGCGCCAGGCTGGCCACCCGCTATTGATGCGATCGAGCGGTGTGTCGGGAAACTCCAGATCCAGCACCCAGCGCAACGCACCGAACGGCTCGGTAAGATCCAGCCGGGCGGTGGCGGCAAGTGGCGCCGTGACCTGTTGCTCAAGGCTGAAGGACGCCCAGGTACCCGTGAGCTGCCCCTGACTGTGAATCGGGGCATAGCCGGCGGGCTCGGCGTCCAGGGTCAGCTGCAGGTCCGTCGCGACATCGCGGCCCAACCCCAAACGTCCCTGGGCCGCGAGTCGTTCCTGTGCCAGTTGCAGGCTGAAGGTTTCGAAATCCACCCAGTCATGACCGCTGGCCGCCGCGACATGTAACGACAGTAATTCGATAGGCTCGGCCGCACCGCTCTGAATGCGCAGATCGGTGAGCGCGAGATCCTGTATCTCCAGTTCCAACGGCAGGCGCCAACCCGGCTCAATAGGCGTGTCGTCCACCTCTTCCGCGGCGGGCAACTGAATGACAATGCTGTCGAGATGAAGTCTGTCCACGCTCAGGCGCCGGGCCAGCAGCAGGCCAGGCGACCACTCCAGTTCAAGGCGGTTGAAGGCGATATGCGTGTCACCTTCAACATAGCGCAGTTCATGCAACTGCAGCGGACCGACCAGGCGCCCGCTCGCGGCAGCCCAGCTCAGCTCACCCGGCGTGAAGCGCTGCGCCAGCGCCAGGCTGAGTCGCAAACCACCCTCGGTGGCCAGCAAGACCGTCAATGCGGCCAGCGTACCCAGCAGCAGCGCCAGTACGAGCACCAGCGTCAGCCGGAACAGTCGCTTCATAAATCCGGCCCCAGCGTGAAGTGCAGGCGCACGGCGTTGTCCTGGCTCACGGCCGCCGCAATATCGACCCGTACCATGCCGATAGGTGATTTCCAGCGCAGCCCGATACCGGCCCCGGTCTCCAGCCCTTCACTGAAGCTATTAAAGGCATTTCCGCTATCCACGAAGGCTGCCAGCCCCCAATTTCCCTTGATGCGGTGTTCATACTCCAGGCTGCCGAATACCAGATGCCTGCCGCCCACGACATTCCCGGAGTCGTCGCGTGGACCCAGCTCCTGATAATCATAGCCGCGCACACTCTGGTCACCACCGGCGAAGAAGCGCACCGATACCGGCAACAGGTCCGCCGCATCGACCCAGGTCGTACCGGCCTCGGCACGGGTGATGACGCGCCCGTTCGTGCCGAGGCGGTGGATCCATTTGCCCCTGAGCTCGGACTGAACAAAGCTGGTATCGGAGAGGAGCTGTTCGGCGGCACCGCGCAGGTCAAACTGCACACGCCAGCCCCGGTTCGCGACCAGTCGATTGTCGGCACGCACCTGCGAATAACTGATGCCAGGGATCAGCAGGCTGGTGGATTCATCGGTCAACCCGATAGTGTAATCTTCCCGTTCATAGGAAAGCGACAGGGTCTCGCGCCAGCGCCCGCGCGCCACCAGGCGGCCAATGGCGAGCTTGTGCAATGTTGAATCCGACGTGTCGGTGTCTTCACTGACCGAGGCCGCAGTGAACTCCAGGCGGTCGCTGCGCGGGTTGGCTAGCGGCAGACTGTAGTGGGCCTCCAACTCGCTGCCGATTTCAGAGCCACGCAGACTCGCCCCCATGCGATGGCCGTGACGATTGACACGCCGGTTCTCCCATCCCAGCAGTCCGCGCAAACCGGTATCGGTACCAAACCCCAAACCGGCACTGTACTTGTTGCGTTTGTGCGCCTCGAGGTCAACCTGCACGGGTATTACCGCGTCCTGCGCCTGGTCGCGCATCGATACAACCTCGACCCGTGCGAAGTAATCGCTGTCCTCCAGCGCACGCTGCAACTCCAGCAGGGGTCGATAGGAATAAGGCTGGTCGGGTTTAATGGTGACATAGCGGCGTAGCAGCTGTTCGCTCAGTTTGCCGGGCGGGAAAGTCACCTCGCCGAAACGATACTGCGCTCCGCTATCCAGCAGCAGCTGCACCTCGGCATAACCTGCCGCCGGATCGATGCGTAATTCATGATACTGATACAGGGCATCCAGATAACCTTGTTCGATGGCGGTCTTCTGCAGCCTGGCCTTGGCCGCCTCGTAATCACCGTGTACAGCGATCTGCCCTGGCTGCAGGGGAAAGCCTGCAATCGCTTGCTTCAGTACAGCGTCCTGCTCACCGGCACCGCTCAGAGTGACATTGACCGCACGATAGCGTACCGGGTCACCAGGTTCGATGCGGAACCAGGCCAGCCAATCCTCGCCTTTCTGCTCCAGACGACTCTCCACCTGCACCGCGTAATAGCCGTAGGGCTCCAATGCCGTGCGGATTTCTTCAGGTGCGCGCTGAAAATAACGCCGCACATGAGCTTCGCCCAGCCCCTTGGTTTCCCGCTCGCGTTGCAGCGTCAACAGGGCAAGGACGTTGCCGAGCAGCGGCTCGTCGACACCTTCGACCTCGACCTGCAGCGCCGCCCCCACATCGGCCACCACGGCTAACAGCAGAAGGGCCAGCAGCAGACGCCGGACGGAGAGGTTCCCGCCGATGGGAGTGAGTGAGATGACGAACCGCGTGTACATGTGATAAATGCTTCCTGGCAATATCCTGCAGGCAGGGAAATATGCCTACGGCCTGGTGGCCATGATCATGCAGTGTAATCCCTGGGCATCTGCCCCACAAAAAAACCACCCCGCCCAGCTACGGTCTCTGTCGAGAACCGCGCGGCAACGGGGTGGCCCTGTGGTGCGGCCGGGTGGCCGCTGGCAGTCGAGTTAACCGCCGATCTTGATACCCAGCTTCTCGATGGTCTGCAGGGTCAGGCCGCCATGCGCCAGGTTATTCTTCCGCTGGTAGGAATCGATCGCGCGCAGCGTGGCGCTGCCGATGACACCATCGATGTTTCCGGGATTGAAGCCTGCCTTCTGCAAGGCCCGCTGGATCTGCAACACCAGGTCCTTGGTGGTGTTGGTTTCACACAGCACCGGACGCCATTCCAGCTTCGCGCTGGATACCTTGGTGCGCTTGGGCACGATCTCGTACTTGGCCGGGATCGGGATGCGCTTCTCCGTGGCCGGTGATACCAGCTTGCTCATGCGCATGGTCTTGACGGTCGCGGGCACCTCAACCTTTTTGATGGAGGCCTTTTCTTTCACTACCTGCTTGGTGATCGTCTGGTACTTGGCTGGAATCTCCGCCAGGCACAGGGTCTTGCCGGTGGCCTTGCCCTCACCGGAGACACCGGCCTGGATCCATGACAGCCTGGCGTCGGAGACCTTCATCCGCTTCTCGACGGTCTGGTACTCGGCAGGAATCGCCACACGCTTCTCCTGGGCGGGCTTGACCAGCTTCTTCACCTTCACGGTCGTATATTCCGCAGGTATCTCGACCTTTTTGATGTTGACCGGTGACTTCAGCACCCGCTTCTCGATGGTCTTGTACTTGGCCGGGACTTCCACCAGACACATGATCTCACCGGTGGCGTTATCGACCTTCTCGTTCAGGCCGCGGCCCTTTTTCCAGGTGGTGTAGGCCGGTGATTCCAGCACTTTCTCGGTAATCACGTCATACTGCGCGGGCACCTCGACAATCTTTTCCGATGCCTCCTTTACCAGCACCTTCTCTTCCACCCACTCAAACGCGGGCTCACTGGTAATGATCTCCTCGGAGGCGGCCGTCTTCAGGAGTTTTTCGGTCTCCGTCTTGTACTGGGCCGGTTGGTGGAACTCGTTGAAACACTGGCTCGGCTTGGCGGTCTTCGGCAGGCCCAGCGCCAGGGCAGACAGCACGGTCTGGTCATCGGCGATCTTTGCATTGGCACCTGGACCCATACGCCACACGGTATGCGCCGGCTCGATCTCGACCTTTTCCTTCACAGTCTCGAGCTTGGCAGGTACGGCAACCAGTTTCTCCGATTCTTGCTGAACGGGGACCCTGACCTCGGTCCATTCATACTTGGCCGGGATCACCTCGATCTTCTCACTGGCCTCCGCCACCACAACCTTTTCCTCTACCGTCTTGTACTCGGCCGGCACCATCACTTTGGCGTAACACTCACCGGCACGGGCGTTGGTGGGAAGCAGCCCGGCATCGGCCAGCGCGACTGCCTCGTTGTCAGCGGCGATCACTGACGCACCGCCGAGTACGCCCAGGGTCATTCCTGCAGCGATCACTCGGATACTAATCATCTTTTTGCGGGTCAACATTATCTAAACCTCCTGGGGTTCTAGTTGCGTTTTCTGTCCTGCATGCAAACTTCTTCTAAATTCTCTGGTATGCCTGGTTGCTTCAACGTGCAGCACACATGCCGTCATCGGCCACACGGCACCGCGGTCACTATACGCGTCTGCCGGGGTTGGATGTGTAAACAAAGGTAAATGTGGGTCTGCGTGTCAGTCGATGTGGGAGCCATGGCGCGTAGTTTTATTTGCGCCGGCGATGCTAGCACTGCCGGGGAGCCTTCTCAACAAAATCGGGGTGTCCTGTTCCGGAGCCCTGAAATACTACGGACAAGCCTTGCAATACGAATAAATAGACTAGGGAGCTTTGCTAAGGTGTTTTGTCAGCTACCGTTGAATATTTGACGCACGTCAAGGCGCCCCGCAAACAACTTCGAAACCGGGAGCCCACCGAGAGATTGTGGATGAAACAGCGATGCCCTGCCGCGCTAAGGTCGGTTAATCGGCGACCATGACGATCAGCACCGACCCCTGGATACGCTCTGCCAGATCCGCCAGGGAGGCCGATGTACCGGGCAGTTCTTCCAGCACCGCCTGCTGTTGCGGCAATAACCGCAGCATGCGGCGCAGTACATCCACCTTGATGGCGTAGCTCACATTGGGCAGGACCTGTGGTTCGGAATCCCCGCTGGACCCGCCCAGCATGGACGCCACCACACCCACCACCTCGCCCTCCATGTTTAACAGCGGACCACCGCTGTTGCCCGGCTGAATGGGCACGGAGAGCTGGTAGCTGCCGGGGTCGTCCATAAAGCCGTTGACGGAACTGATGATGCCCTCGGTCAGTTTCGGGTCCGTGCCCATGATGTCGATGCGCGGATAGCCGATGGTGAAGACGCTGCTGCCCAGACGCGTATTGATGCTGGCCAGGGGCAGGGCCGGCGGCAGGCTCCGGGATTCATCGACACCGAGCACCGCCAGGTCATGGACCTCGTCGCGCAACACCACGCTGGCGCTCACCGCCTCGCCGGAAACATCGATCAGGCTCACCTGGTCCACGTTTGCCACGACATGATTGTTGGTCACCGCATAACCGCTGGCGATGGGCCAGGCCGTACCGGCGGAAAATCGGCCCTGCCGGTCAGGGACACTGTCCCAGTCTGTTCCATGACTGGCACTTGGCTGCAGGTTGCTTTCACGGTTCGCCGCCAGTGCGTCCAGCGCCTCACCGTGACCCTGGGCCGCGGCCTGGCGCAGCCAGCGTTGCACGGCTTCACTCTGCTGCGGCACAGCCATCACGTCACGCAGATGCAATGCCAGTGCAAACTGGGCGTCGGCCTGTCCCTGCTCTGCCGCCTGTTGAAGCCAGTAGCTTGCCTTTACCGGGTTCTGCTCGACACCGTGGCCCTCGGTGTACATCAGCCCCAGATTGAATTGCGCGGCTGCCAGGCCACCCTCGGCTGACAGGCGATACCAGTCGGCGGCCTTGCGGGCATCCCGGTCCAGCCCGTAGCCATAGTCATACATAAAGCCCAGATTGATCTGCGCATTGCTGTCTCCCTGTTGCGCCAGCGGCAACCAGATTTGATGTGCCTGCTCGTAGTGGCCGGCATCGAAGGCAATCCAGCCGCGGGTGAATAAATCATCGGGTGATGCGGGAGTGGCTGCCGCTGCGAATGCTGCCAGCAGCAGTGGCAGCGGGCTGAGGAACCGCAGTGCGGATCGGATGTCTGGCTTCACCTGCATGTCTCCACCTCCAGGGGTATGGGGAGGAACTGTGCGCAGCAGACCCGAGACAAACAGCAGGGGAATCCTGCCGACAGTTAACAGCTTAACGGCCGACCGGCGGCAGGGCTTGAACCGGCTGCGCTCACCCGGCGCGCCTGCCGGGCCGGATAGGCCGTAGAATTGTTGGCGAATTTACTTGAGGTATGATTTTTATATTATTGTTTTTATTATATATTTTTAACCTCAATGAGGGGCAGACACTGGACCCGGCGGCGCGGCGTGGTATCACCGGGGGGCGCTGATGCCGGCGCTGACGAGATACTCGCGCAGGTAACGAAGGTCCTGCTTGCTGCACACTCCGCTGTGATGGGGGTGGTGCAGGGTGCCCTCGACACCGTTCAACACCACCTTCAGACGGGCACCGTGACCGGGTTCGATACGGGCACCCAGGTGATGCAATAGCGATTCGACCTCGCGCCAGTGGATGTTGCCACTGACGGGTTCCTCGAGGATGGCGTGCAGCATGCGTGTGTATTTCTGGCCCATGGGGTCGGCTCGCAGATGACGGCCGGTATTTTATGCCCAAAGGCCGGCTCGTGATCTGCACTTTGTTCTTTACATGAGTGTTTATTGTGGATCTGCCGCCACCCGGTGAGCAAGGCGGGCCAGTAACATCACGCATAATGACATCTGGCCGCCATTATGACGGCCTTGTTATTGTCTACAGGCAGGCACGGTCGTTCCAGCACATCCCTGTGCTCCACGACATTTGTACATGGCCCAGGCCAGCCTCTCGACCCGGGCTATGCCCGTAATAATGGTTCACCTTCTCCTGTACATCGGTCGTTCCAGCACATCCCTGTGCTCCACGACACTTGTACATCCTGTACATCGGTCGTTCCAGCACATCCCTGTGCTCCACGACACTTGTACATCCTGTACATCGGTCGTTCCAGCACATCCCTGTGCTCCACGACACTTGTACATCCTGTACATCGTCGTGGGAGCGGGCAAACGTGCGCGCGTTCAGCCTTCGTCGATCATGATGTCCGGCGGGTTGACCAGGTTGACGTGATGATCGATGGGATGTTCAACCGGGATGTCAAGATTGCGGCGTTTGCTTTCCTCGGATTCGAAGTCGATCACAAGATCCTCACTTGCACTCTGCTCGACAATATAGGGAATGCCGGTGAGGTCCTCGATATCGCGTCCGGTGATCGGGTCGGTGGTCTCTATGCGGTGTAATATGACAGCCCTCCAGCAAATTTGCGTCTTGGCGACGCGTGGCATTAAGACTAGTAGGCGCCGCCCGGCAGTCAATTATAGGAATACACACACTCAGCTTGTTATTATTCTCATCGGTCCTGCCCTGTCGGCAGGCTGGTTAGCGCTTAGCAGGAGGTTCCCTTATGCAGGTCACTCTGGTGCACGTCCACGTCAAGCCCGGGCACGTGGATGATTTTATTCGTGCCTCGCAGGCCAATCACGAGGCCTCGGTGATGGAACCCGGCAACCGGCGCTTCGATGTCCTGCAGTCGGGTGATGATCCTACGCGGTTTGTCCTGTACGAGGCCTATGCCACGGCAGAGGACGCCGCGGCCCACAAGCAGACCGCACATTACCTCACCTGGCGCGACACCGTCGTGGACTGGATGGCAACGCCCCGCCGGGGCCTCCCCTACCATGGCCTGTTCCCGGCAGATTGAATGATCGCGCGCTTCTCCCTGGCGCGGTTTCCGCGCATCGTGTTCGGCTCCGGCTGCATCGACAGGCTGCCGGCCCTCGTGTCCGGCTACGGCAAGCACGTCCTGCTGGTCACCGGTGCCAGTTCACTGCAGGCATCGCCCGCCTGGGAACGCATCCAGCAGGACCTGCAGCAGGCCGGCATCAACCTCGAACATACCCGCGTCAACGGGGAGCCCTCCCCGCAGCTGATCGATGCCGTGGTGAAACAATTCAGCGGACACGGCATCGATGTCGTGCTCGGCATCGGTGGCGGCAGCGTACTGGATGCTGCCAAGGCGATTGCCGGCCTGCTGCGGATCGGTGGCACGGTCATGGACTACCTCGAGGGCGTCGGCCCCGAGAAGCCCTACCGGGGCCCTGCCTTAGCATTTATCGCGGTACCGACCACGGCCGGTACCGGCAGCGAGGCCACCAGGAACGCCGTGCTCAGCGTCCAGGGTGAAAACGGCTTCAAGAAATCCTTCCGCGATGAACAGCTGGTGCCCGAGTACGCCGTGGTCGACCCCGATCTGCTGGCCACTTGCCCGCCGTCGCAGATCGCCGCCAATGGCATGGATGCCCTGACCCAGCTGATCGAATCCTATGTCTCGACCGGCGCCAATCGCGTCACCGACGCCCTGGCACTGGACGGCATCAGCGCGGCGCGGGACAGCCTACTGCCGCTTTACGATGACCCGGCCGGTGCCGGCCCCGCGCGCGAGGGCATGGCCTATGCCGCACTGGTCTCCGGTATCACGCTGGCCCAGACCGGGCTGGGTTCGGTGCACGGACTCGCCTCCCCGCTGGGCGCCTTCTTCCCGATACCGCACGGCGTGGTCTGCGGGACCCTGGTGGCCACGGCCACGCGGGTTAACATCGCGGCCATGCGCGCACGCGAACCGGACAACCCGGCGCTGGTTAGATATACCGTCCTCGGTGAACTGCTCTGCCAGCAGACCTTCTCCACCAGCGCCGTGGCGCAGGACGCCCTGATCGCCCTGCTGGAGGACTGGACCGCGCACATGGACATTCCCCGACTGGGACAGTGCGGCGTCACCCCGGGTGACTTCGACCGGATCGTCGCCAACAGCCGGGGCAGCAGCATGCGCACCAACCCCATCGTCCTGACCGACGCGGAGATCCGGGACATCCTGCAACAGCGCCGGTAGCGCGGCCCGTTCACGAGCCCGATAATAAACGCCGTCTTGCCCCTCTTGAAAAACCATTGATTGCCCCCATCTAGGAGTTATGTCAGTTAGTTACCGATTTTCAAGGAGGCAGTTACATGTTGCTATCACGCTACGAACCTTACAACCTGTTTGACCAGTTCAATAACGAGGTCAACCGCCTGTTCACCACTACGCCGCGCAGAACGGCGGCTGCACATCCCGACTGGATGCCGGCTGTCGACATTCGTGAAGATGAAGACCGCTTTGTGCTGATGGTGGACCTGCCCGGGATCGATCGCAAGGACGTGGAAATCACCGTGGATGATGGCGTTCTGAGCTTAAAGGGCCAGCGTGCGACCGTAACCGAAGAGGTCAAGGACAACTACCGGCGTCGGGAACGCAGCCACGGCGAATTCCTGCGGCAGTTCACCCTGCCGGAGACAGCCGCTGCGGAAAACATCAGCGCCAGCGCCCGCGACGGCGTGCTGGAGATCGTGATCCCGAAACAGGCCAGGCCCCAGCCACAGAAGATTACGGTCAACTAGTAAAAGTCTGCTCAAGCCGTCATTCCGGGCGTAGCGCAGAGAAGACCCGGAATCCAGTCATTCCTAATCAGACAGTGACTGGATTCCGGCCTTCGCCGGAATGACGAGAAATGAGTTAATCGGGCCTTCCCTGGTATCCAGTACCCGGCACAGGCCAACGGTGCCTTCGCTGCCCGATAAATCAGCATTTCAGCTGGTCCAAGCAGGCATCCTGCGC
>Ga0224512_10000549_pt1 | contig 39227 bp, 34 predicted proteins | sample SF_May12_sed_USG_4_FD_169103 | JGI IMG/M metagenome (GOLD analysis project Ga0224512, IMG submission 169103) | Sediment microbial communities from San Francisco Bay, California, United States - SF_May12_sed_USGS_13 | ecosystem: Environmental > Aquatic > Marine > Sediment | place: USA... | reverse complement strand
TTCCCGCGGCGGAGGTTCCGGCCCATGGACCGCGCGGCCGGATCCGGCGGCGGTGGTGTTCCTTGGCGCGGTGATTCTCGCCGCCATCGCGGCGACCCTGGACCGCTACGCCGCGGCCTTCTTCATCGCCGTCGCCGGGCTGGTTGCGGTCGGCGCCCTGGCGGGAACCCGGCTCAAGGGTGACGGAATCGTTTTGGCCCTGGGCGTGCCCTATATCGTTGCGCCGGTGGCCGCCGCCGCATGGATTGCCGACGCTCCCGATCATGGCGTGCGGGCGCTGTTTTGGGTGCTGGCGACGGTCTGGGCAACGGATATCGGGGCGTTTTTCGCGGGCCGTTTGATCGGCGGTCCCCGTCTCGCGCCCTCGGTCAGCCCGGCCAAGACCTGGTCCGGCCTGTTTGGCGGCTTGATCGCGGCGGCATCGGTGGCCGCCGGGGCGGGCATCGCCGGGCTGATTCCGCTCAGCGCCGGTATCGTCGGCCTCGGGGTCGGCGTCAGCCTGGTGGCGCAATTCGGGGACCTGATCGAATCGAAGTTCAAGCGCCATTTCGAGGTCAAGGATTCCGGCACCCTTATCCCCGGGCACGGAGGCGTCCTCGACCGGCTCGACAGTCTTCTTACGGCGCTTCCCTTCTTTGCCGCGGTCGAGCTCTCCATCGGCAATGGAGCATCCCTATGGCGGTGACCCTTCAGGCCGGTGATGCGGCGCCGCGGCGCGTGAGCATCCTGGGATCGACGGGGTCGATCGGGTGCAACACCATCGACCTGTTGCGCCGTTCGCCGGGCGCCTACGTGGTGGAGGCCCTGACGGCGCACCGCAACGTGGAATTGCTGGCCTCCCAAGCCCTGGAGCTGCAGCCTGCGATGGCGGTGATCGGCGATCCCAGCCTTTACGGAACGTTGAAGGAGGCGCTGGCGGGAACCAATATCGCCGTCGGCGCGGGGCCCGACGCCCTGGTGGACGCCGCCGGGCTGCCGGCGGATTGGGTGATGGCGGCGATCGTGGGTGCGGCCGGCCTCGCCCCCACGCTGGCCGCGGTGCGGCGGGGGGTGACGGTGGCGCTCGCCAACAAGGAATGCCTGGTCTGCGCCGGGCCGCTGATGCTGGCGGAGATCGAGCGCAGCGGCGCGACCCTGCTGCCGGTGGATTCCGAGCATAGCGCGATTTTTCAGGTGTTCGATTTCGACAACGTCGAAGCGGTCGACCGTGTCATCCTGACGGCATCGGGCGGCCCGTTCCTCAAACTCGAGATGGGCGCCATGGCCAAGGTCACGCCCAAGCAGGCGGTGGCCCATCCCAATTGGGACATGGGCGACAAGATTTCGATCGATTCCGCGACCATGATGAACAAGGGCCTGGAGGTGATCGAGGCGAGCTATCTGTTCCCGATCTCCGAGGCGCGTATCGAGGTCCTGATCCATCCCCAGTCGGTCATTCATTCGCTGGTCGCCTATACCGACGGGTCGGTCCTCGCCCAGCTCGGGGTTCCCGACATGCGCACGCCCATCGCCTACGCCATGGCCTGGCCCCGGCGCCAGGGCTCGCCGGCGGCCCGTCTCGACCTGGCGGAAGTCGGTGCACTGACCTTCGAAGCGCCGGATATGGCGCGTTTTCCGGCGCTTGGGCTGGCAAGAGAAGCCTTGAAAACGGGGCAGGCGGCCCCTACAGTCCTCAACGCCGCGAACGAGATTGCGGTCCAGGGATTTCTCGCCGGCGAGATCGGTTTTCTCGATATCATGCGCGTGGTGACGGAAGTCCTGGAAAGGGCCCCCGGGGGCCGAATCGCGTCGATCGAGGATGTCACGGCGGTCGATGGCGAAGCCCGGCGGGTCGCCGCAGAGGTGGTTGCCTCCATGGGGGCCTGAGTAGGTTCGGCGCTGGCGCGTCGAAAGTCAGGCGGCCACGGCCGGCCGCGAGTAACAGTTAGCCCGCGTCATATGCGGAGGCATCGGAAAGGCCCTGAATTCTATGGACATTTTGAACCTCGTTTGGACCAACGGCGCCTCGTTCATTTTTATTCTTACCGTCATCGTTTTCTTTCATGAACTGGGCCATTACGCCATCGCCCGCATCAACGGTGTCCGCGTCGAGGCGTTTTCCATCGGCTTCGGACCGGAACTGTTCGGCTGGACCGCGAAGAGCGGCACCCGTTGGAAGGTCTGCCTCCTGCCTTTGGGAGGTTACGTCAAGATGTTCGGCGAGACCATGAGCGGTGCCGAGGACGAAGAAGAGACGCGGCTGACGCCCGAGGAAGAGGCGGTGTCCTTCCACCATAAGCGGGTCGGACAGCGCGCCGCCATCGTTGCCGCCGGGCCGATTGCCAATTTCATCCTGGCGGTTGTCGTTTTCGCGGTATTGTTCACGACCCATGGACAACCGTTCACGCCGCCCGAGGCCGGCACCATCCAGGCGGACAGCGCCGCCGAGGCGGCCGGCATGAAGCCGGGCGACAAGTTTGTCACCGTCGACGGCCAGGCCATCGAACGGTTCGAGGACGTTCAGGGCATCGTGCGCATGGCGGTGGGTCGGGAATTGACCATCGTCGTCAACCGGGACGGCAAGGAGCTGATCCTGAAGGCGGTTCCCAAGCCGCACCAGATCGGCAGCGACACGATCGGCCTGCTTGGGGTCTCGCGCGCGGGACCCAACTATATCCGCCACGGTCCCCTGGAAGCCACCTATCGCGCGGTGCAGGAGACTTGGCGGCTGTCCGCATTCACGCTGCAGGCCGTCGGCCAGATCATCGTCGGCAAGCGGTCTGCCGAGGGATTGGGCGGTCCCATCCGCATCGCCGAAATGTCCGGCCAGCAGGCGGAACTCGGCATGGCCCGGGTTTTCTGGTTCCTTGCCCTGTTGTCCATCAATCTCGGCCTGATCAACCTGTTTCCCATCCCCATGCTGGACGGCGGTCACCTCGTGTTTTACGGCATCGAGGCGATCCAGGGCCGCGCGGTGAGCGACCGCACCATGGAGTATGGCTTCCGCATCGGCCTGGGCTTGGTGCTTTCGTTGTTCGTCTTCGTGACGGTCCAAGACCTCATGCGGTTCGAGACGATCGCCAATTTCTTAAAGGGTCTGGTGTCCTGAAGACTAAGGATTGGGGATGAAGGGGATTCGAACATCGGCCGCGGCCCTACTGGCGCTGGTTGTCCTTGCGCCGGCGCTGTTGGTGTCGTTTGGTGGCGGCCGCGCTCTTGCCCAGGCAAGCCCCACGGCACCCGCCAATCGTATCCTCGAGATCCGTGTCGAAGGCATACAGCGGATCGCGCCGGAGACCGTTCGATCCTATATGCAGATCCGCGCCGGAGACCCGTTCGACGCGCTGCGCATCGATCAATCCCTCAAGCGCCTGTTCCAGACCGGCCTGTTCAGCGATGTCTCCATCCGCCAGGAGGGGGCGATCCTGGTCGTCAAGGTGGTCGAGAATCCGATCATCAACCGGGTCGCGTTCGAAGGGAACGACTTCATGGAGGAGGCGGACCTGCGCAAGGAGGTCCAGTTGCGTTCCCGCCGGGTCTACACCCAGACCCGGGTGCGGAACGACGTGAAGCGGATCATCGACCTCTATAGCCGCCAGGGCAGATTCGCGGTGACCGTGGTCCCCAAGGTCATCCAGCGGCCCCAGAATCGCGTCGACCTGATCTTCGAGATCGACGAGGGCGAGCCCACCTTGATCAGGAAGATCACCTTCATCGGCAACAAGGCCTATTCGGACCGCCGCCTGCGATCGGTGATCCAGAGCTCTGAAACCAGCTTCTATGCCTTCCTTTCCGCCGACGACGTCTATGACCCCGACCGGGTGCGTTTCGACGAGGAGCAGCTTCGCCGATACTACAATTCCAAGGGCTATGCCGATTTCCGCCTGTTGTCGACGACCGCCGAGCTGTCGCCCAACCGGGAAGACTTCTTCCTGACCTTCACTTTGGAGGAGGGCGCGCGCTACAAGACGGGGAAGGTCGATATCAAGTCCCAGTTGAAGGGGCTCAAAGCCGAAGACGTCGCGCACCGGCTGACGCTGTCGGAAGGCGATTGGTATAACGCCAAGGAGGTCGAGCGCTCGGTCGACCGCTTGACCGATGAGGTGAGCGGTCGCGGTTTCGCCTTCATCGACATCCGTCCCCAGCTGAACCGGGACAAGGACAAGCGCACCGTCTCGGTGACCTTCATCATCACCGAAGGCCCGCGCATGTTCGTGGAACGGATCAATATCCGGGGCAATGTCCGGACCCTGGACAGGGTGATCCGGCGAGAGATGCGGTTGGTGGAAGGGGACGCCTTCAACCGCGCCCGGTTCCGCCGGTCCGACAGGCGGGTGAAGGGCCTCGGTTACTTCAAGACCTCCAAATTTACGCGCAGCCGCGGCAGCGCGCCGGACAAGACCGTCATCGATGTCGAGGTCGAGGAGCAATCGACCGGGTCGTTTTCCATCGGCGCGGGGTTTTCGTCGACCAACGGGCTGTTGACGTCGGCCCAGTTGGTGGAGCGTAACCTGCTGGGCAAGGGGCAACAGTTGAAGATCGGCGCGTCGCTGGGAAGTCGAAGCCAGAATATCGATCTAGGCTTCACCGAACCTTATTTCCTGGAGCGCAACATGTCGGCCGGCTTCGATGTCTTCCGGACACGGACCGACAACACCGATTCGATCTCCTTCGACCGCCTGCTGCTCGGATTCGGTCTCCGCGTGGGCTTCGCCTACAACGATCGCCTGCGCCAGGGCCTGAACTACAAGCTCCAACGCAAGGAAGTGGAGATCACCGATGTGACCGACCCGGATCTGTCGGTGTTCATCAAGCGCCAGGAGGGTACGGCGGTAACCTCCAGCATCGGCCAAAGTCTCATCTACGACATGCGCGATAGTCGGGTGGATACCAGGGAAGGCTATGTCATCCGCCTGGCCAACGACCTTGCCGGCTTCGGCGGAGACAACCGCTACCTTCGCACGGAGCTTTCCGGCGCAATCTATTACGAAGTGCTCAGCGATTGGGTCCTGCGCCTGAGCAGCGATCTGGGGTATATCTTCGGTATCGGCAAGGATGTCCGTATCGATGACCGCTTCTTCATCGGTGGCGACGGGCTGCGGCACGCCTTGAGGGGCTTTGCCACCGGTGGTATCGGTCCCCGGGACCAAGACACGGACGATGCACTCGGCGGCAATTTCTTTGCTACAGGCAGTGCTGAATTGGGTGTACCGTTTGGAACGGCAAGCAGTTTTCAGACAAAGGGATACCTGTTCGTCGATGCCGGAACGCTGCTTGGCATCGACGATGACAATGTTCCGGGATCCACTGTTCTGGACGATGCAAGCATCAGGCTTGCGGCCGGTTTCGGGGTCGGTGTCAAGACACCGTTCGGCGTGATCCGTTTGAATTATGCATTCCCGATTCTCAAGGCCGACTTCGACAGGACCGAATCGTTCAGTTTCCGATTCGGGACTTCATTCTAAGACAGCGCAGATAAGGTATATGACGTGATGAAAATTCTAATGTCCCTGACGGTGGCATTCGGCCTCCTCGCCGGGACAGGGTTGCTGCATTCCCCGGCTGCGGCCCAGGGCAAGAGCGGGGTAAAGATCGCGGTTCTCGATTCGATCGTTATCCGGGTCCGGTCCAAGGCCGGGAAGTCCATCGCCACGCAGCTCGCCACCTACCGCAAGGCGCTGCAGAAAGACGCCGAGGCGCAGCAGAACAAGCTGCGGGCGGCGCGCAACGAGTTGCGCCTGCAGCGCTCTCTTCTGTCGCCGGAAGCGATGCAGGCCCGGGAACGCAAGTTCCAGGACGATTTCAAGGCGGCCCAGCGCCGCTTCCAGGAGCAGAAGAAGGCGTTGGACGACTCCAGGATCGAAGCCAGCAAGGCCTTTGACAAGCACCTGACAGAAATCCTGAAGAAGTTGCAGGAGGAGCATAAATACGACCTCATTCTGTACCAGCGACCGTCGGTCGTCTTCGTGACGCCGGAGGTGAGCATCACAAAGGAAGTCCTCCAGCGTTTCGACAAACGCGTCCAGCATATCGCCGTAAAGAAACCCGGAACAAAATAGCGCCGGAATGGCATGGCGGACCCGCGATTCTATAGCGTAGCAGAGCCGCGCAGCCTGCGCGACCTGGCGGCGATCGCCGGGGCGGCGATCGCCGACGAAGCCGCTGCCGGCCGCTTGATTCGGGACGTCGCCCCGCTTCAGGATGCCGGCCCGGACGAGATCAGTTTCTTCGATGGGAAAAAGGCTTACCGGGATGCCTATCTGGGATCCCGGGCGGGTGCCTGTGTCGTCGACGCCAGCGACCGCGAGCCGCCGTCCTCCGATATGGTGTTACTGGCGGTGGACGATCCCCATCTGGGATATGCCCGCATCGCCCGGGCGTTCTATCCGTCGCTCGACGATTCGCCGGCGGTCCAGACCGAAGCGGTGGATCCCGGCGCCAGGCTGGGTCCCGGCGTCGAAGTGGCGCCCGGCGCGGTCATCGGGCCCGGTGCCGAGATCGGCGCGGGGAGCCGTATCGGGGCCAACGCGGTGATCGGTCCCGGTGTATGCATCGGGGACGGCGGCAGGATCGGGCCCTTGGCCAGCGTGCGGTACTGTCTGGCCGGCGATGGCGTCCGCATCGCGGCCGGAGCGCGAATCGGGGAAGACGGCTTCGGCTTCGCTCTCGGCCCCGAGGGCCATGTCAAGGTCCCGCAACTCGGCCGAGTCATCATTGGAAATGGCGTGGAGATCGGCGCCAATACCACCATCGACCGCGGCTCCGGACCGGATACAGTGATCGGCGACGGTGTGATCATCGACAATCTGGTTCAGATTGCGCACAATGTCCGGGTCGGGCGAAACAGCATCATCGTTGCCCAGGTTGGAATATCGGGCAGTACAACAATCGGGGATAATGTGGTAATCGGTGGTCAAGCGGGCATTGCCGGGCATTTGGTCCTGGGAGATGGGGTTCGGATCGCGGCCCAGTCGGGTGTGATGACCGACATCCCGGCGGGCGCCACTTTCGGGGGGTCGCCGGCCGTGCCGCAGAAGGACTGGTTCAGGCAGATTGCGATGCTGAGACGGCTAACCAAGAAGAACCTGGATGATCGATGACGATGGATGCGTCAAAGCAAAAGAGTAAATCTCTGGATATCGAGCGGATCAAACAGATGATCCCTCACCGCTACCCGTTCCTGATGATCGACCGGGTCGACGAGGTGGTTTCGAACGAAAGCGCGGTGGGCATCAAGAACGTCACCGTCAACGAATACTTCTTCCAGGGACACTTCCCGAGCCAGCCGGTGGTACCCGGCGTCCTGATCATCGAGGCCATGGCCCAGACCGCCGCCGTCCTGGTTGTGGAGACCCTGGGGCCCGAAGCGGAAGGCAAGCTGGTCTATTTCATGACCATCGACAGTGCGCGTTTCCGGCGCCCGGTGGGGCCGGGGGATCAACTCAGGGTCCATGTCCAGAAGCAGCAGAACCGGCGCAACGTGTGGAAATTCAAAGGGGAGGCCAAGGTCGATGGCACCCTGGTGGCCGAGGCCACCTATGCGGCGATGATTATGGACGAGTAGCCTATGACTGGTATCCATCCGACGGCCATCGTCGCCCCCGGGGCGGAATTCGAAGAAGGCGTCACCATTGGCGCCTATTGTTGCATTGGGCCCCATGTGCGGCTCGGGGCCAATGTCAGCCTGCGATCCCATGTCGTGATCGAAGGGCGCACAGAGATCGGCGCCGGCAGCGAGGTGTTCCCCTTCGCCGTCATCGGTCAGCGACCCCAGGACCTCAAATATTCGGGTGAGCCCTCGCGGGTCGAAATCGGCGAGAACACCGTGATTCGGGAACACGCGACCATCCATCCCGGCACCGCCGGCGGCGGCCTCGTGACTCGGGTCGGAAGCGACTGCCTGATCATGGTGGGCGCCCATGTCGCCCATGACTGCCATGTCGGCCGTTCGGTGATCATGGCCAACAACGCGACCCTCGGCGGGCATGTCACGGTCGGCGATTACGCCATCCTCGGCGGGCTTGCGGGAATCCACCAATTCGTGCGCGTCGGCCACCATTCCATGGTCGGCGGCCTTTCGGGGGTGGAAAACGACGTCATTCCCTACGGTTCGGTCATGGGAAACCGGGCTTATCTCAGCGGCCTCAACACCGTCGGCCTCAAGCGCCGGGGCTTTTCCAGGGAAGGGATCCATTCCCTCAGGGCGGCCTACAGGCTGCTGTTCGCGGAGGAGGGGACAATGGCCGAGCGGCTTGCCGACGTCGCCGACATGTTCAAGGACGATGCCGCGGTGATGGAGATCGTCCATTTCATCCAAGCCGATTCGTCCCGTGCGGTCTGCCAGCCCCAAACCAAGCGTGCCGCCTAAACTCGGCATCATCGCGGGCCAGGGGGATTTGCCGGCGCTGGTCGCCGATGCCGCCGCCTCCCAGGGACGCGATACCTTCATCCTTGCCCTGAAAGGCCAAACCGCCCGTGACCTGGTGGAAGGACGCGATCACGGGTGGGTCCGGCTGGGCGCCGTCGGCGGTGCCATCGATGCCCTGCGCGACGCCGGGTGCCGGGAGGTGGTGTTCGCGGGCGCGGTCCGCCGCCCGTCGCTGCTCAGCCTCGGGCTGGATGCGCGCGGGGCCAAGCTGTTCGCCAAGTTCGGCAAGGCGGCGCTGGGCGACGATCGGTTGCTGACGGTACTGGTCAAGGAACTGGAGAGCGAGGGCCTCAGCGTCGTCGGCGCCGACGAGGTCCTCACCGGCCTGTTGGTGGCGCCGGGGGTGCTGGGCCGCCACGGGCCGGACGCGGGCGCGGAGATCGATATCGCCCTGGGGCTGAAGGTGGCGCGCGAGATCGGCGCGCTCGATATCGGACAGGCTGTCATTGTGCAGCAGGGGATCGTGCTCGGAGTCGAAGGGGTCGAGGGCACCGATGGGCTGATCCGCCGTTGCGCCGACCTGCGGCGCGACGGTCCGGGCGGGGTGCTGGTCAAAATCAAGAAACCGGGCCAGGAACGCCGCGTCGACCTGCCGACCATCGGCACGGATACCGTGCGCGGGGCGACCGAAGCCGGCCTGCGCGGGATCGTCATCGAGGCCGGCGCGACCCTGGTCCTGCATCGGGATGCGGTGATCGCCGCGGCGGACGCTGCCGGTCTGTTCCTGGTGGCGACCGCCTTGGAGTCATGACGTCTCAATCCCCGAGCGGGGGCGCGCCCGATTCCGGCCCGCCGCATATCTGCCTTCTGGCCGGTGAACATTCCGGCGACCATATGGGCGCGGGGCTCATGGCCGAACTGATCGAACGCACCGGCGGCCGCGTCCGCTTCAGCGGCATCGGCGGCGGCGAGATGGCGGCAACCGGCGGCGCCTTCGGGTTCGAGAGCTTCTTCCCCATGGAGGAGCTTTCGATCGGCGGCATCTTCGAGATCGCACCCCATATCCCGCGCGTCTTGCGGCGTATCGAGGAAACCGCCCGCCGGGTACGGGCGCTCAAGCCCGACATCGTCATCACCATCGATTCGCCCGCCTTTGCCTTTAGGGTTGGCAAGAAGCTCAAGGGCGCTGGCGTCAAGCAGGTCCATTACGTGGCGCCGACCGTCTGGGCCTGGCGGCCCCGGCGTGCGCGCATGATTGCGGATTTCCTCGACCACCTCCTGATGATCTTCCCCTTCGAGGCGCCGTATTTCGAGAAATGGGGCCTTGCCGCCACCTTTGTCGGACATCCGGTGGCGGAAATGGGCTTCGATCAGGGCGACGGAGCGGCCTTCCGCGCGGCCCACGGGATCGGGGCGGACCAGCCGCTGCTCTGTGTCATGCCGGGCAGCCGCCATTCCGAGGTCGACCGTCTGCTGCCGGTGTTCGGTGAAGCGCTTGCGACGGCGAAAGCGGCGATGCCGGACCTCGCACTGGTGGTGCCGACGGTGGCGACGGTAGCCGAAAAGGTCCGGGCGGCGGCGGCAACCTGGCCGGCGCCGGTGATCGTGACCGAGGGGATCGATGCGAAGCGCGACGCCTTCGCCGCCGCCAACGCGGCCCTGGTGGCGTCCGGCACCGCGACCTATGAACTGGCCTGCGCCGGCGTCCCCATGGTGATCGCTTATCGCATGGCGCCGCTTTCCTTCGTCATCATCCGCATGATGATCAAGATCAAATACGCCTCGGTGGTCAATATCGTGCTGGGGCGGCAAGTGGCGCCGGAATTCATCCAGGGCGCCTGTCGTCCCGAGGCGCTCGCCGATGCCGTCCTGAAACTGTTCAAGACGCCCGGGGCCAGCGAGGCGCAGCAACGCGACCTCGCGGAAGTCGCCCGGGCCTTCGGCCAGGGGGACGAGCCCTCGAGCCGCCGTGCCGGCGCGGCGATTCTCGACCTGCTTGAAAATCCGCGCGGAGGGGCCTGAGGCCCGCCGGCGGCGGCCGTTCGGCGGCGTTTATTTCCGCCGGGACATCGGCACGTATTTGCGCCGGCCCTTGCCCGTGTATATCTGGCGCGGGCGTCCGATCTTCTGTTCCGTGTCCTCGATCAGCTCGTTCCACTGGGCGATCCACCCGACGGTCCGGGCGACGGCGAACAGGACCGTGAACATCGAGGTCGGAAAGCCCATCGCCTTGAGGATGATGCCGGAATAGAAATCGACATTGGGGAACAGCTTGCGTTCCACGAAGTAGCTGTCGCTGAGCGCGATATCCTCGAGTTCCATGGCAAGGTCGAGCAGCGGCTCGTTCTTGATCTTGAGCTCTTTCAGGACGGCGTAGCAGGATTCCTGCAATACCTTGGCACGGGGGTCGTAGTTCTTGTAAACCCGGTGGCCGAAGCCCATCAGCATGGTGGGATCGGTGCGATCCTTGACCCGGGCGAGGTAGCCCTTGATGTTCTTGCGGTCGCCGATCTCGCCCAGCATCGCCAGCACCGCCTCGTTGGCGCCGCCATGGGCGGGGCCCCATAGGGAAGCGATGCCCGCCGCGATGCAAGCGAACGGATTGGCGCCTGTTGAGCCCGCCAGGCGGACGGTCGAGGTCGAGGCGTTCTGTTCATGGTCGGCATGGAGAATGAAAATCCGGTCCATGGCCTTGGCCAGAACCGGATTGACCTCGTATTCCTCGCACGGCACGCCGAACATCATGTAGAGGAAGTTCTCGGCATATTTCAGGTCATTGCGGGGATACATGAAGGGTTGGCCGAGGGAGAATTTATAGGCCATGGCGGCGATGGTCGGCATCTTCGCCACCAGGCGGTAGGAGGCGATCATGCGCTGCTGGGGATCGCTGATGTCCGTTGAATCGTGATAGAAGGCCGAAAGCGCCCCGACGACACCGCACATGATGGCCATGGGATGGGCGTCGCGCCGGAATCCCCGGAAGAACTGGTTGAGCTGTTCGTGCACCATGGTGTGGCGGGTGATGATGCGCTCGAATTCCTCCTTCTCCGCTTTGTTGGGCAACTCGCCCTTGAGCAGCAGGTAGCAGACCTCCATGTAATCGCTCTTCGCCGCCAGCTCCTCGATGGAATAGCCGCGGTGGAGCAACACGCCTTTGTCGCCGTCGATATAGGTGATCGCGGATTCCGTCGAACCGGTCGCCGTATAACCCGGATCGTAGGTGAAGTAGCCCGTCTGCGCGTAAAGGGAGCGAATATCTATGACCTTGGGCCCCAGCCGGCCCTTCAACAGCGGGAAATCCGCGGTCTTGCCGGTCACGTTGTCCGTCAACGTGACGGTCTCGTTGCTGCCCTTCTGCGACGGTGTCTTCGCCATGCCTATCCTTCCCTGAATTTTTCACGGCCAAAACGCCACCAAAGCATTATCGCCGCCTCCGGTCCCGGTCTATCTGCCGGCACGGCAGCATATCTCGACCGTCCCCATAGATCAAACCGGTGAAGCCGGTCCCTGTACTCAAAAGTTCATCCCGATTGCTCAGGACTCCTGGTCCGCCGCCACGGCGCCGACATCCGCCAGCCGCGCCAGCGATTCCTCGCGCCCCAATACGGCGAGAACTTCGAACAGGCCGGGCGATTCGGTCTTGCCGGTAAGCGCCGCGCGGAGCGGCTGGGCCACCGCGCCGAGCTGGAGCCCGTGTTCGTCGACATAACCGCGGACCGCGGCCTCCAGGGTCTCCTCGGTCCACGCCGCCAGGGCCTCCAACTGCCGGGCGAGGGCGGTGAGATGGCCGAGCGCTTCCGGCCCGAGCTGCTTCTCCGCCTTGGGCGTCAGCGCGAGCGGCCGCGGCGCCGCATAGAATGCGGCCTTCTCCGCCAGGTCGATCAGGGTCGTGGCACGCGGCTTGAGCCCGGCGAGGCCGCGCTGGATCCGCGCTTCCGCCGCCGCATCGGGCGCGGCGTCGATGATATCGGCGAGCAGGGGGCGGATGAGGGCGACCAGCCGGGCGTCGTCGGCCTCGCGGATGTAATGCGCATTCAGGCTGGTCAGCCGGTCCATGTCGAACCGCGCGGCCGACCGGCCCACCGCCTCCAGGGTGAACCAATCGACGGCCTGTTCGCGGGAAATGATCTCGTCGTCGCCGTGGCTCCAGCCGAGCCGCAGCAGGTAGTTGAACATGGCTTCGGGCAGGAATCCCATGTCCCGGTAGGCCTCGACGCCGAGCGCGCCGTGGCGCTTTGACAGTTTTGCCCCGTCGGAACCGTGAAGCAGCGGCATGTGGGCGAATTCGGGAACCGGCCAGTCGAGCGCCCGGTAGAGCTGGCTCTGGCGGAAGCTGTTGGTCAGGTGATCGTCGCCGCGAATGACGTGGGTGATGCCCATGTCGTGGTCGTCCACCACCACCGACAGCATGTAGGTTGGCGATCCATCGGCGCGCAGCAGGACCATGTCGTCGAGCTCCGCGTTGGACACCCGGACCTCGCCCTGGATGTGATCCTTGATCACGGTCTCGCCGTCGCGCGGCGCCTTAGCGGACCACGGGTTCCACCCCGGCGGGCGCCTCGGCCTGGTCGCGATCGCGCCAGCGCCCGTCGTAGCGCATCGAACGGCCCTCCGCCTTGGCCTGCTCGCGCATTTCGGCAAGCTCTTCCGGCGAGGCATAGCAGGGATAGGCCCGACCCGCCTCCAGCAGGCCGCGGGCGACCGCGGCATGGCGCCCGGCGCGGCTCGATTGATAGACCACCTCGCCGTCGTGATCGAGGCCCATCCAGGCGAGACCGTCGAGGATCGCGGCGATGGCCTCGTCGGTCGATCGCTTGCGGTCGGTGTCCTCGATGCGCAGCAGGTAGCGGCCGCCGTGATGGCGGGCGAACAGCCAGTTGAACAACGCCGTGCGCACGCCGCCGATATGCAGGAAACCCGTGGGGCTGGGGGCAAACCGGGTGACGATGTCGGCGGTCTCGGCCATGGTTCCAGGGCTCTTCTGTTGGTAGTCTGCGGGTATGGCGGGCCCGTTACTAGCACATCGGCGGGCGTGAAACATCAACGGCGTTGTGAGCCTGGAGGGCCGGGGGCTTTTATGCGCGCTGACATCCCGGAGAGGGGCGAGGCGCCGGGCGGTTCCGCCGGGCGGGTGGCCGGCTGGCTGGCGGCCGAACGCGAACGCTGGGCCCTGTGGCTGCCCGTCGGCATTGGCGCCGGCGTCGCAGGCTATTTCGCCCTGCCGTTCGAACCTGACAATGCGCCCGGCCTGATCGCCTTGGCGGTGGCGCTCGGCCTCGGCTGCCTCGGCCTGCGGATGCTGCGCGCCCAAGGGCGGGGGGAGGCGCTGGTGATCTGCGCCTTTCTCATCGGCGCCCCGGCCGTCGGCTTCTCCGCCGCCAAGTACCAGAGTGATGCGGCGGCAGCGCCGGTTATTCTCAAGCGTCTGGGGCCCGTGAAGGTCATGGGTCGGATCGAAATGGTGGAACCGGCGCTCAAGGGCCCGCGGGTAACGATCGCCGTCTACGCGATCGACCGCCTCGAGGCGGCCGCGACGCCGCGGCGGGTGCGCCTTCGTCTGCGCCCCCGGTTGCTGGCGGACGGCGAGCGCGACCTTGTTCCCGGCGCCGGGATTACAATCCTGGCGATGCTCCTGCCGCCGCCAGGACCGGCGGTGCCGGGCGGCTTCGATTTCGCCCGGGCCGCCTGGTTCGATGGCATCGGCGGCGTCGGCTTCGCGCTGCGCGCGCCGGAGATCGCGCCGCCCGGCGCACCGGTGCCAGAGGGCGCGGGCGGGCCGATGGAAAAGTTCTTCACGGCTGTCGCCGGTTTGCGCCGGCAGATATTTTCGCGCATCACGGGGATCCTGCCCGGCGCCAGTGGCGGCATCGCCGCGGCGTTGATGACCGGCGAGCGCGGCGCCATCCCCGAAACCACGCTGGAAGCCGTGCGGGCGGCGGGTCTCGCCCATCTGTTGGCGATTTCCGGGCTGCATATCGGCCTGGTGACGGGCATTCTCTTCTTCGGATTGCGGGCGCTGCTGGCGTTGATCCCGCGGCTTGCGCTCAATTGGCCGATCAAGAAATGGGCGGCCGGGGCGGCGCTTTTTGGGGCCCTCGCCTATCTGTTGCTGACCGGCGCCACGGTACCGACCCAGCGCGCCTTTCTGATGGCGGCCTTGGTCCTCGGGGCGGTGATGGTCGACCGGGCGGCACTCAACATGCGGCTGGTGGCGTTCGCGGCGGTGGCGGTCCTGCTGTTCTCTCCGGAAAGCCTGACCGGGCCCAGCTTTCAGATGTCGTTTGCCGCCGTCGGCGCCCTGATCGCCGGCTACGAGGTGCTGCGCCGGCCCCTGAGCCGGCTGGCGGGCGAGCGCGGGATCGGTCGTCGGGTCCTCGTCTACGTCGCCGGCGTAGGGTTGACCACCCTGATCGCCGGCCTGGCGACGGCGCCCTTCGCCCTCTACCATTTCAATCGCTTCGCCGTCTTCGGGCTGGCCGCCAACCTTGGCGCGGTTCCGCTGACGGCATTCTGGATCATGCCGGCAGCCACCCTTGCCTACCTGCTGATGCCGTTCGGACTTGAGGCCTGGGCACTCGAACCGATGGGCTGGGGCATCGATGCGGTGATCGCCATCGCCGACACCATCGCGCGCCAACCGGGCGCTTCGTTCTACGTGCCGACCCTGCCGGTCTGGGGCCTTGTCCTGATCGCCTTGGGCGGGCTGTGGCTGATCCTGTGGCGCAGGCCCTGGCGGCTCGCGGGCCTCGCCGGGGTCGCGGCGGGGCTCGCCTCCCTTGCCTTCGTGCCGCCCCCGGATCTCTTGATCTCCGGGGACGGGCATACCCTGGCGGTGCGCAAGGCCGACGGCACCCTGGTCTTCGCCGGCGGCAAGGGCTCGAAGTTCCAGCGCCAAGTGTGGCTCAGGCGCAGCGGCCTCGCCGCCGAGCAGGCGCCCGTCCGCAACCGCCACCGGCGCCGTTCTTCGGGCCTTTCGGCCTTGAAGGACAGGGGGGCGCTCAGCTGCGATCCACTTGCCTGCGTCGCCCATATCCGGGGCCGCATGGTCAGCGTCATTCACAACCCGGCGGCGGCGCGGGAGGATTGTCCCCAGGCCGACCTGGTGATCGCGCTGACGACCCTCTACCGCTTCCCCTGCCGGGGCCCGGCACACATCATCACGCGATTGCGGCTCGCCCGGGCCGGCACCCACGCTGTGTGGTTCGCCGATGACGGGACGATCCGGGTGGAAACCGTGGCCGGACGCCGCGGCCGGCGGCCCTGGACAGGGCCGGGGGGTGGGCGTTCGCGGTGATGCCGCGTCTTCGCGGTCGGCGACCGGCGGTTAGTGATAGGTGCGGATCAGGCCGACCAGGGTGCCCTGGACCTTGACCTGGTCGGGGCCGAAGATGCGGGTCTCGTAGGCGGCGTTGGCCGGTTCCAGGGCGATCGACTTGCCCTTGCGGCGCAGCCGCTTGAGGGTCACCTCGTTCTCGTCCACCAGGGCGACGACGATGGCGCCGTTATCGGCGGTCTCGCCCTCGCGGATGATGGCAACGTCGCCGTCCAGGATGCCGGCCTCTACCATGGAATCGCCGGAAACCTCCAGGGCGTAATGCCTGCCCCGGCCAACCAGATTGGGCGGCACCGAGACCGAATTCTCGGGATCGCGCAGGGCCTCGATCGGCGTGCCGGCGGCAATGCGGCCGTAAAGGGGCAGGTCGACGGCCTCGCCGCTCGCCGCGACCTCGGTTCCCTTGGCGGCGCCCTTGGGCGTTCCCCGGGGGGCGGAATTGAATTCGCCCTTGATCACCTTGGCATCGAAGCGGGTGGTCTGTTCGCTGGCGGTGCTGTCGGCGAGCCGCAGGATTTCAAGCGCCCGGGCGCGGTGGGGCAGGCGGCGGACGAAGCCGCGTTCCTCCAACCCGGTGATCAGCCGATGGATCCCGGATTTCGACTTGAGCCCGAGGGCATCCTTCATTTCGTCGAAGGAGGGACAGACGCCGGTATCCTGAAGCCGGGCGTTGATGAAGACCAATAGCTCGTGCTGTTTCTTCGTCAGCATGTGTCCCTCATATGGTGGCGTGCCGCGCGCTTTGACATCGCAAACACAAGATATAGAACAAAACAAAAACGTTATGTGATGTTCTAGTTTGGTTCTCCCAAGGCGTCAAGGTCAAAAACGGTGATTTTCGGGTCCGGTGGAGGCGCCGCGGGAGGCGGTCAGGCGCCCCGCATGTCGCCCAGCGGAATGACGTCGGCCCATTCGCCCTTGGCGGCGGCGGGGGCGTCGGGCGGGCGGATGATCAGCCCGTCGGACCGTGCCAGCGCCGACATCATCGAGGAATCCTGGATCCTGAGGGGGGTGGCGACCACGGCGCCGTCGCCATCGCTGGAGAAGGTCGCGCGCATGTAGTCTTCGCGGAAATTGTTGGGCCCGACGTCGGAACCCAGCCGCGCCCGGATCACCGGCACGCCGGTGCCGGCGAGGCCCAGCATCCGGTCCATGGCCGGGCCCAGGAACAGCAGCGCGCAGACCATGGACGAAACCGGGTTGCCCGGCAGCCCCAGGACCGGCGTGCCGCCCAATCGGCCGAACATCAGCGGCTTGCCCGGTTTCATGGCAATGCGCCAGAAATCGACCTCGAGCCCGACCTCACCCAGCACCTTCTGCACCAGGTCGCGGTCGCCGACAGACACGCCGCCCATGGTCACCAGCAGGTCGGCGCCCTTGGCGCCTTGGGCCAAGGCCCGGATGGAGGCTTCGTCGTCCCGGGCGATGCCGAGGTCGGTCGCCCAGCCGCCGCGGCTTTCGATGAAGGCGGCGAGGGCCGGTCCGTTGGAGCTGACGATCTGGTTGGGGCCGAGGGGATCGCCCGGCCGCACCACCTCGTCGCCGGTCGCCAGCAGGGCGATGCGGGGCCGGCGGGCCACCGGGATCCAGGGATGGTTCATGGCCGCCGCCAGGCCGATATCGCGGGCGCCGAGCCGTCGTCCCGACGTGAGCAGCACCTCGCCCTCGGTGAAGTCGATGCCCGCCTCCCGGATGTGCTGGCCCTTGGGCGCGGCCTCGTTGACCGTGACCACCGGGCGGCCCATGTCGGTGTCTTCCTGGATGACGACGGTATCCGCGCCTTCGGGCACCGGGCCGCCGGTGAAGATGCGCACCGTCTCGCCCGGGCCGACCTTGCCCGCGAAGGCGCCGCCGGCGGGCGCCTCGCCGATCAGGGTCAGCTTGGCGGGGATGGACGCGACGTCGTCCGCCCGGGCGGCGTATCCGTCCCTGGCCGAGACCGCATGAGGCGGCTGGCTGCGCCGGGCAACGAGGTCTTCCGCCAGTACCCGACCCTGCGCCGCGGTCAGCGCCACCATCTCCGGGGCTAGGGGGGCGAAGGCTGAAGCGATGCGTTCGCGCGCCTCGGCAACAGAGATCAGATCAGCCACCGTCGTTGATCCCGTCTTCGTTCTCCGCGACGTAGGTGCCGGAGCGCCCGCCCTCCTTGTGAACCAGGCGGATATCGCCGATGCGCATGGACTTGTCGGCCGCCTTGCACATGTCGTAGACGGTGAGCGCCGCGACCGCGACCGCGGTCAACGCTTCCATCTCCACCCCGGTCTTGGCGGTCACCTTGCAGGTGGCGGAGATGTCGATGGCGCTTTCCCCGTCGGAGGCCGCTTCAAGCTCCACCTTGACCGATGACAGCGGCAGAGGATGGCACAGCGGGATCAGGTCGGGTGTTTTCTTCGCGCCCATGATGCCGGCGAGGCGGGAGACCGAGAGCACATCGCCCTTGGCGACTCCGCCCTCGCGAATGGCGGCAAGCGTCTCGGGCGCCACAAAGATGCGGCCGCGCGCCGTGGCAATACGCTCGGTGATGTCCTTGCCGCCGACATCGACCATCCGGGCGTTGCCCTTGTCGTCCAAATGCGTGAATTCGGCCATGGTCTTATGCCTCGATCGGTGCGGTGGCGGGGATGTCCGCGGCCAGGAGGGCGCGGGCGGCCTCGGTGACATCGGGTGCGCGCATCAGGGATTCGCCGACCAGGAAGCAGCGTGGGCCGGCGGCGGCCATGCGGGTGACATCGGCCGGTCCGCCGATGCCGCTCTCGCAGACCAGCACCGCGTCCTTGGGGGCGAGGGGGGCGAGCCGTTCGGTCACCGCCAGGTCGGTCTTAAGCGTCTTGAGGTTGCGGTTGTTGATGCCGATCAGTCTGGTTTGGAGCGCGGCGGCGCGGGCGAGCTCGCGTTCGTCATGGACTTCCACCAGCACGTCCATGCCCCAGGCCCGGGCGGCGGCGGCAAGCTCCCGGGCCGCGCCGTCGTCGAGGACCGCCAGGATCAAGAGCACGCAATCGGCGCCGATCGCCCGGGATTCCGGGATCTGGTAGGGATCGACCATGAAGTCCTTGCGCAGGACCGGCAGGCCGACCGCGGCGCGGGCGGCGACGAGGTGTTCGTCCCGGCCTTGGAAATAGGGGAAATCCGTAAGAACCGAGAGACAGGCGGCGCCGCCGGCCTGGTAGGCGCGGGCCAGGGCCGGGGGGTCGAAATCGGCGCGGATCAGGCCGGCGGACGGGCTCGCCTTCTTGATCTCGGCGATCAGGCCCAGCCCGCCGGCGTCGATGCGCGTGGCGAGGGCGGCGCGGAAGCCGCGCGGCGCGGCGGCGGCCCTGGCCGCGGCCTCGACATCGGCCAGGGGGCGGGCCGCCTTGCGGGCGGTCACGTCGTCCCGGGTGCGGGCGCAGATTTCGGTGAGCTTGTCGGCCACGGCGGTCTCCGGTTCGCGCTCAGCCGGAATTGGAGATCGCCACCAATTGGGCCAGCGTCTTCTTGGCGCGCCCGGAATCGATGGCCTTCGCCGCCAGCGACGCCCCCTCCTTGAGGCCGCCCGCCTTGCCTGCGACGACCAACGCCGCGGCGGCGTTGAGCACGACGATATCGCGGTAGGCCCCCGGTTCGCCGCCCAGCATCGCGGTGATGGCTTTGGCGTTGGTCTCCGCGTCGCCGCCCTTGAGATCGGCCGGGTCGGCGCGGGAAATGCCGGCCTCCTCGGGGCTGACCTCGAAGGAGGAGACCCTGCCGTCCTTCAGTTCGGAGACATAGGTGGCGCCGGTGGTGGTGATCTCGTCGAGCCCGTCGGAGCCGTGGACCACCCAGGCCCGCTCGGTCCCGAGCTGGCCCAGGACCTCGGCCAGCGGCGCGGTCCATTGATGGTGGAACACGCCGATCAGCTGGCGCTTGGTGCCGGCCGGGTTGGAAAGGGGGCCTAAGAGATTGAAGATGGTGCGGGTGCCGAGCTCGACCCGCGTGGGGCCGACATGGCGCATCGCCGAATGGTGGCGCGGGGCCATCAGGAAGCCGATATTGGCGTCCACCAGCGCCTTTTCCACCTGGGACATCTCGGCCTCGATATTGACTCCGAGCGCGACCAGCACGTCGGCCGATCCCGACCGCGACGAAAGCGCCCGGTTGCCGTGCTTGGCGACCGGCACCCCGGCCGCCGCGGCCACCAGGGCGGCCCCGGTCGAGATGTTGTAGGTGCCCGACGCATCGCCGCCGGTGCCGCAGGTGTCGATGGCGCCTTCCGGCGCCTTGACCGAAAGCGCCTTGGCCCGCATGACGGTGGCGGCGCCGGTGATCTCGTCGATGGTTTCGCCGCGGACCCGAAGCGCCATCAGGAAGGCGCCCATCTGCGACGGCGTCGCCTCGCCCGACATGATGATCTCGAACGCTTCCTCGGCCTGACCGCGGCTCAAGGCGGCGCCGTCCGCGACCTGGGCAATCAGGCTCTTGAAGTCCCTGGGTTCTCCGTTCATGCGGCGATGCCCTCTCTGGCGGCGATGGTAAGGAAGTTCTTCAGCAGCGCGTGGCCGTGCTCCGATGCGATGCTTTCGGGATGGAACTGGATGCCGAAGATCGGCAGCTCCTTGTGCCTCAGCCCCATGATCAGCTTGTCTTCGGTTTCCGCCGTCACGATCAGGCAATCGGGCAGGCCCTCGCGGTCGACGATCAGGGAATGATAGCGGGTGGCGTTGAAGGGCGAGGGCAGGCCCTCGAACACGCCGGAGCGATCGTGATGGATGGCGCTGATCTTGCCGTGCATGGGCGTGGGAGCGCGGGTGACGTGGGCACCGAAGGCCTGGCCGATGCTCTGATGGCCGAGGCAGACACCGAGGATCGGCCGCTTGCCGGCGGCGGCCCGGATCAGGTCCAGGCAGATGCCCGCCCGGTCGGGATCGCACGGCCCCGGCGATATGATGATCCCCTGATCGCCGAGCGCCAGCGCCTCGTCGATGCCGACGGCGTCGTTGCGGCGTACGACCATCTCCGCCCCTTCCTCGCCCATGAAGTGCAGCAGGTTGTAGGTGAAGCTGTCGTAATTATCGATAAGGATATACATCGCAATACGTTAGAGTTCGTGTCTCATGCAATATCATAAGTTTTGGCGCGCTCCGCCTCGGGGGCCTTATAGCAGGTCGCCCGCACCTAAGAAAGACGGCCCGCCAATTGCCCCCCGATCCCGCGCGGCGGGAAGGAGAGCCGTTTCGGGCCGGAGGCTTGGGTCGGGTGGCCTCGCGGCGCGAGGCTCAGGGCCGGACGATGGCGTAGTTGAACAGCTTCTTCACGCCGCTGGTATTGCGGGCGACCCTGATGACCTTTTCCATCTCCGGCTGGGAGCGGGCGCGGCCCAGGATATAGACGTTGGCGTAGGAATCCACCGCCACCTTGAAGTTGACGTCGGCGATGCCCCGGGTCTTGGTCAGGTTGAAGCCGACCTTGACGTCGAGGGCCAGCGCATCGGTCCATTTGAGCAGGGTCTTGTCCTTCTCGCCGCGTTCTTCCTCTTCCTTGCTCATGTGGGTGACGTGCCAATAGAGTTTCTTGACACCCTTGACGTTCTTCACCCCGGCCAAGAATTTGTCGTAGGACGCCTTGTCGTTGAAGATGCCGGTGATCAGGAGGTGCTGTTCGTAGATCTCGGTCGAGGCCTTGATGGTGCCGAGCTCGACCATGATGCGGTTGATGTCGCCGACGATCCGGTTGTCGGTGAGGATGTCCTTGGCCGAGCGTGCCTCGATGGCGCGATCGATCAGGGTCTTGGGTGCGGTGATGATGTCCAGCACTTGGGCCGCGCCGCGTTGTGCCGGGTGGGCCAGGATTAGAAGCGTCATGACGGCGAACAGAACGGCGCGGCGCATCGGGAAAACCTCCATGGTCAGGGGCGGGGTGAGCCGATTATGAACCTTCGTCCGGCCCGCGGCAATCGAGGGCACGGGGCAAAAGAATGACAAATGCGCCGCCCTGCGCCCTTCGGTCAGGACGATTGGGCGGCGAAGGCGACGGCTTCCTCCGCGGCGCGGATCAGGGCCCGGGCCTTGTTGCAGCTTTCCTGGTATTCCGCCTCCGGGTCCGAATCGGCGACCACGCCGCCGCCGGCCTGGACATAGATGGTGCCGTCCTTGACCACCGCCGTGCGCAGCGCGATGCAATGGTCCATGGAGCCGTTGGCCGCGAAATAGCCCACCGATCCGCCGTAGATGCCGCGCCGGGCGCATTCCAGTTCGTCGATGATCTCCATCGCCCGCACCTTGGGCGCGCCGGAAACCGTGCCCGCCGGGAAGCCGGCGCCGAGCGCGTCCAGCGCCGTGAGATCCTTGGCGATCTTGCCTTCCACGTTGGAAACGATGTGCATGACGTGGGAATAGCGCTCGATCACCATCTGCTCGGTCACCCGGACGGTGCCGATTTTCGATACCCGGCCGGTGTCGTTGCGCCCGAGGTCGAGCAACATCAGGTGTTCGGCGATCTCCTTGGGATCGGCCAGCAGGTCTTCCTCCAGCGCCTTGTCCTCGGCGCTGTCGCGGCCGCGCGGCCGGGTCCCGGCGATGGGGCGGATGGTCACCGTGCCGTCGCGCAGGCGTACCAGGATCTCCGGGCTGGAGCCCACCACCGCGAAATCGCCGAAATCGAGGAAGAACAGAAAGGGCGAGGGGTTGAGGCGCCGCAGCGAGCGGTAAAGCGCGAAGGGCGGCAGGGAAAACGGCACCGAAAAACGCTGGGAGGGCACCACCTGAAAGACATCGCCCGCCAGGATGTACTCCTTCGCGCGCTTGACCATGTCGTGATAGGCCTCGCGCGTGGTGTTGGACACCGCGACCGGCGGTTTCGATGCCCCCGGGGGCGCTTCCACCAATGTGTGGTCCAGCGGTTCCGCGAAGGCCTCGACCATCTCCCTGAGCCGGGCCTTGGCGGCGTCGAAGGCGTCGGAGGCGGTGGCCTCCTTGCCCGGCCATACCGGGGTGATCAGGGTGACGACGTCTTCGATATTGTCGAAGATGGCGATCACCGTGGGGCGCAGGAAAATGCCGTCGGGTACGCCCAGGGTGTCGGGGTTGTCGTCGGGCAGCCGCTCGATCAGGCGCACCGTGTCATAGCCCATATAGCCGAAAAGTCCGGCCGCCATCGGCGGTAGTTCGGCCGGAGTCTCCAAGGCGCATTCGGCCAGAAGGCCGCGCAGGGAGGCGAGGCTGTCATCGGTGCACGGGGTAAAAGCTTGCGGTGCCGTGATCGCATCGCGGTTGATCTCGGCCGCGTTGCCGCGGCAGCGCCAGATCAGGTCGGGCTTCAGGCCGATGAAGGAATAGCGCCCCCTCACGTCGCCGCCTTCCACCGATTCGAACAGGAAGCTCATGGGCGCGCCATGGGCCAGCTTGAGAAAGGCCGAGACCGGGGTCTCCAGGTCGGCGACCAGGCGCGTCCATACGAGCTGAGGGCGGCCCGCCTGATGGGTTTCGGTGAAGGCTTCGAGCGACGGCTGGCAGTCCATACTCTTGAACGCTAACGATTGGGCGCGGCGCGGGGCGGCACGTCGCGGCTAGAGCCTCGGCTGGAGGAGGCGGGGATAGGTCTTGACGGTGTAGCGCTTGCGCAAGGCCTCGATCAATTGCGCGGTCAGGTCGCCGGCGATGCCGCCGCTGATTTCATCCTTGGTGACCTTTTCGATATCGGCCTTGTCCTTGCCGCCCGCCGCATTGGCCGAAACCAGGACGCCGACGACGAAACCCTTGGGCGATTCCGCCATCCCCGCTTCGCCCGGCTTGAAGCCGAACATCTGTTCCGTGAGCGCCGCCGGGACCCCGCTTTGCGCCTCATGGGTCAGGCGGGTGAACGGCTTGGAGGTGGTGACCTCAAGCTTCTCCTCCTTGGCCACCGTTTCGATCGGCGCGCCCTTCTTGACGCGCTCGAGGATCGACTTGGCGCGCTTCCCGGCCTTTTGCGACTGCTGCTCCGCCTTCCAAGACATCACTGCCACGCTGCGCACCTCGTCGAGCGGGCGGGGCGCGGGCGGCGTCACCTTGTTGACCGTCAACACGAAGTAGCCACCGTTGCGCGTGTCGGTCAGGGGGCTTGTTTGACCTTCCTCGTTCTCGAACGCCGCGCGCACGAAATTGCCGCCCGCCGGCAGGATGGTGACCTTCTTTCCGTCGCGGCCCCGGCCCTGGCGATCGAGGGCGGCAATGCGCTGGGCCTTGACGTTGATCTTCGCCGCAGCTTCGTTGAGATCGGCGCCGCCGGCCAGCGCATCCTCGAGCGGGCTCGTCAGTTCGCTGATATCGTTCTGGGCCCGGGTGTGGGCGATGGCCTCGCGGATCGTCCCGCGGGCCTCCTTGAGCGGGATGGTCCGGCCCTGTTGCAGGTCTTCGATTTGCACCAGGTGCCAGCCCAGCGAGCTCTTGAGCGGTTCGCTGACCTTGCCCTTCTTGACGGCGAAAACCGCGGCGGCGATATCGCTGAGAAGGTCGCGTTTCTCCACCCAGTCGAGGTTGACCACCCTGAGGTTCTTGCCGTGCTCCTTGGCCGCCTCGGCCAGGGTCTTGCCCGCCTTGATCGCCGCCGACGCGGCATTGGCCGCGGCTTCGGCCTCGGGCGGGAAGACCACCTGCTGGACCTTGCGCCGATCGGGCACGATGAATTCGGCCTTGCGTTCCTCGTAACCCGCCTTGATGTCTTCGTCGCTGATTTGGATGTCCTTGGCCATCGCATTGGGGTCGAGATGGATGAAGGTCACCTCCCGGTATTCGGGCGCCGTGAAGCGCTGGGTATTGGCCTTGTAATAGGCGGCGACGTCCTCGTTCTTGGGTTCCGGCGCCTGGCCGAGCGGCTCCGGCGGCACCAGCACCGTCTTGGCGACCCGCTCTTCGGACCGGAAGCGAACCATCGGGTCGGCCAGCACTTTGGGGACCGGGATGTCGTCGGACACCGTCTGGGTCAGGAAGTCGGTGGACATCGCCTGCTTGAGGTTGGCGACGTAATAGGCCTCGGCGATATTCCCGACGGTCAGGGCCTGCTGGAACCGCCGGCGGTCGAAGGCGCCTTTCGAATCTTGGAAGCGCGGATCGGATCGGATGAACTTGTTGATCATCGGATCGGAAATCACCACGCCGAGGTCCCGCGCCGCCATTCTGATCGCCGCGCTGTTCACCAACCGGCTCAAGACCTGGCGGTCGATGCCCATGCGCCGCGCCGTTTCGCTGTCGATGGTGCCGATCGACTGGCGCAGGCGGTCGAGTTCCTGGCGGTAGGAGTCATCGAACTCCGACCGGAGGATCTTTACGCTGCCGACCTGGGCCACGGCAGGATCCCGGTCGCCCAGGAACACGTCGTTGATTCCCCAAATCGCGAAGGCAACGATCAGGAGTCCGAGCAATATCTTGATGACCCAGGAACTGGCCTTTTCACGAAGAACCTGAAGCATCGTCCATAAGATCCGCTAAGTCGTTGAAAAGGAAAGGCAGCCCCGCGATCCACGCTGGCTGTCCGCCGTGCCGCGGCATCATAGGTGGGGGCTTTCGGGCCTGCAACACACTATTGGCAGGGAAAAACGGCGAAATCTTGGCCCCCGGCATCGGCCGTGGTAACTAATCAGCCGGTCGGCCAAGGGCCGAAAAGGCGCAGCACACGAGCGAGGGAGCGCAAGCAAATGATCCGGCCACTGATCGCGGGGAACTGGAAGATGAATGCCGGCGGCGCCGAGGGGCGCGCGCTGGCCGAAGCGGTCGGCGCGGGCGCGGCGGAAGCTGCGTCGCATTGCGACCTTCTGGTCTGCCCGCCGGCGGTGATCCTGGCGGCGGTGGCCGACGCGCTGGCCGGGTCGCCGGTCGCGGTCGGGGGCCAGGATTGCCATGAGGCCGCATCCGGCGCCCATACCGGCGACCTCGCCGCCGCCATGCTGGCCGAGGCCGGGGCCAGCTTCGTCATCGTCGGCCATTCCGAACGCCGCGCCGATCACGCGGAAAGCGATGCCCTGGTCCGCGCCAAGGCCGCTGCCGCCCACGGTGCCGGGCTGATCGCGATCATCTGCATCGGCGAGACCGAGGCCCAGCGCGACGCGGGCGAAACCCTTGCCGTGCTGTCCGGCCAGATCGCCGGCTCGATCCCCGACGGGGCCAACGCGGCCAACACCGTCATCGCCTATGAGCCGGTCTGGGCGATCGGCACCGGCCGGACGCCGACGGCGGATGAGGTCGCCGAGGCCCATGCCCATATCCGTGAACGGATCAAGGGCGGGATTGCCCGCTCCGAAGAGGCCCGGTTGCTGTATGGCGGATCCGTCAATCCCAAGAATGCCGGGGAACTGTTGGCGGTCGCCAACGTCAACGGAGCCCTGGTGGGCGGCGCCAGCCTGGAAGCCGCGTCTTTCCTTGAGATCGCCCGTCAGGCCCCGTCCTGAGGCCGGTCCCCCGGTCCGGGCGGCGACACCCGGAGGAAATTTGCCCCTTTAAAATCGCCCACGATGGTCTTATGTTCCTGCAAACCGCGGGACCGCCATGACGACAATCATTCTCACCATTCATCTTTTCTTGGCCCTGGCCTTGGTCATTTCGGTGCTGATGCAGCGCTCGGAAGGCGGCGCGCTGGGCATCGGCGGTGGCGGCGGTGGCGGGTTCATGACCGGCCGCGGCCAGGCCAACCTGTTGACCCGTGCGACGACCATCCTGGCCGCCGCCTTCATGGCGACGTCCCTTATCCTGGCAATCATGGCGGCCCAGTCGCGCAAGCCGACCTCGGTGCTGGACCAGGGCATTTCGACCGTGCCCACGGCGCCCGCGGCGCCGGCGGCACCGAAGGAACCGGGGGCGCCGCTTGGCCGGTAAGGTAGGGCAGGGGGGCGGTGTCCCTTCGATGGCCGGGGGCGGTGACAGGTGAACCGCCCTTTTTTCATGCCCGAGACGAAGTTTTGAATCGGTAGGGAGTGTCTAATGATGTATCCTAATCACCCATGACGCGGTTCATCTTTATCACCGGCGGCGTCGTGTCCTCACTCGGCAAGGGCCTTGCCTCCGCATCGCTCGGCGCACTGCTTCAGGCCCGGGGCTACAAGGTCCGGCTCAGGAAGCTCGACCCCTATATCAACGTCGATCCCGGGACCATGTCGCCGACCCAGCACGGCGAGGTCTTCGTCACAGACGACGGGGCGGAAACCGATCTCGACCTCGGCCATTACGAGCGCTTCACCGGCGTGGCGGCGCGCCAGGCGGACAACGTCACGACCGGGCGCATCTATTCGACGGTCATCGCCCGGGAACGCCACGGCGACTATCTCGGGGCGACGGTGCAGGTGATCCCCCATGTCACCGACGCCATCAAGGAATTCATTGCCGCCGATTGCGACGATACCGATTTCGTGCTGTGCGAGATCGGCGGCACGGTGGGCGATATCGAGGGCCTGCCCTTCCTGGAAGGCATCCGCCAGTTCGGCAATGAGGTCGGGCGCGACCGCGCCATGTATATCCATCTCACCCTGTTGCCCTATATCCCGACCGCGGGCGAGCTCAAGACCAAGCCGACCCAGCATTCGGTCAAGGAGCTTCTGTCCCTCGGCATACAGCCCGATGCGCTGCTGTGCCGGTCCGACCGCCCCTTGCCGCCCGAGGAACGGCGCAAGATCGCCCAGTTCTGCAATGTCCAGGGCGACGCGGTGATCGAGGGGCTGGATGTCGACACCATCTACCAGGTGCCGATCAGCTATCACCAGCAAGGGTTCGATCAGGTGGTGCTGCGGCATTTCGGGATCGAGAATGCGCCGGAGCCGGACCTCGCGCGCTGGTACGACATCCTCGAGCGCATCCGCAAGCCGGAAGGCGAAGTGCGCATCGCCGTGGTCGGCAAATACACCAATCTGCTGGACGCCTACAAGTCGCTGTCGGAGGCGCTGACCCATGGCGGCATCGCCAACAACGTGAAGGTCGAGCTCGACTGGATCGAATCGGAAATCTTCGAACAGGACGGCGCGCTGGAGAAGCTGGAGGAGGTCAACGGCATCCTGGTGCCGGGCGGCTTCGGCGAGCGTGGCGCGGAAGGCAAGGTGGAGGCCGCGCGCTTCGCCCGGGAACACAAGGTGCCCTATTTCGGAATCTGCTTCGGCATGCAGATGGCGGTGATCGAAGTGGCACGCAACATGGCGGGCATCGCCGGCGCGGGGTCCACCGAATTCGGCCCGGCCAAGGAGCCGGTGGTCGGTCTGCTGACCGAATGGCTGCGCGGCGAGGATCTCGAGCGGCGCTCGGCGGAAGACAATCTCGGCGGCACTATGCGGCTCGGCTCCTATGAATGCGACATCGTGCCGGGCAGCAAGGTGGCCGAGATCTACGGGGCCCAAAAGGTGTTCGAGCGTCACCGCCACCGTTATGAGGTGAACATCAATTACCGGGCCCAGTTGGAACAGGCCGGCCTCCGGGTCGCCGGACTGTCCCCCGACGGGCGCCTGCCGGAGATCGTCGAGCTTGCGGGGCACCCGTGGTTCATCGGCGTGCAGTTCCATCCCGAGCTGAAGTCCAAACCCTTCCAGCCCCACCCGCTGTTCTCGTCCTTTGTCGGCGCGGCGGTCCACCAGTCGAGGCTGGTCTGATCCATGTCCGGGGCGGGGACGGTTTCGCGCCACGTCGCGGTGGGCAACGTCACCTTCGGCAACGATCTGCCGCTGGTGCTGATCGCCGGTCCCTGTCAGATCGAGAGCGAAAATCACGCTATGGAGATGGCCGGCGCGCTGACCGAGATGGCGTCCAGGCTGGGTATCGGGCTGATCTACAAGTCCTCGTTCGATAAGGCCAACCGCACCTCGATCAACAGCGCGCGGGGCATCGGCATGGCCGAGGGCATCGGCATCCTGGCCGAGGTGCGCGAACGCTTCGGCTGTCCGGTGCTGACCGATATCCATGAAATCGATCAATGCGCGCCGGTGGCCGAAGCCGTCGACGTGCTGCAGATCCCCGCCTTCCTGTGCCGCCAGACCGACCTGGTGGTGACCGCGGCGAAGACCGGCCGGGCAATCCATGTCAAGAAGGGCCAGTTCCTGGCGCCCGGCGACATGGCCAACGTCGCGGCCAAGATCAGCGCCGCCGGCAACGACAACATCCTGCTGTGCGAGCGCGGCGTCAGTTTCGGTTACAACACGCTGGTCTCCGACATGCGGGCGCTGCCGATCATGGCGCGCACCGGTTATCCCGTGACCTTCGATGCCACCCATTCGGTGCAGCAGCCGGGAGGCCAGGGCACGGCGTCGGGCGGGGACCGGCGCTTCGCGCCCGTCCTGGCGCGCGCCGCCGCCGCGATCGGCATCGCCGGCGTCTTCATGGAGACCCATGAGGACCCCGATAAGGCGCCATCGGACGGCCCCAACATGATCTACCTCAAGGAGTTGCCGGCCATCGTCGAGACGCTGATGTCGATCGATGCGCTCGCCAAGGCCCATCCCGTCTCCGTACCTTGATCCCCTCGTTTGTATTTGAAGAAGGCATGAGTGACCCATGACCGAAATCGCCGATATCTACGGCCGCGAGATTCTCGATTCCCGCGGCAACCCGACAGTGGAAGTCGATGTCATATTGGAATCCGGCGTGATGGGCCGGGCGGCGGTTCCGTCGGGCGCGTCGACCGGGGCCCATGAGGCGGTGGAACTGCGCGACGGCGATCCCGAACGCTATGGCGGCAAGGGCGTGCAGCGCGCGGTGGAGGCGGTCAACGGCGAAATCTTCGACGCGCTGGCCGGCATGGACGTGGAGGACCAGCTCGCCCTCGATCAGGCGATGATCGATCTCGACGGCACCGACAACAAGAACCGGCTCGGCGCCAACGCCATTCTCGGGGTCAGCCTCGCCGCCGCCAAGGCCGCGGCCGAGGAGGCGGGCCTGCCGCTTTACGCCTATGTCGGGGGCGTCCACGCCCGGTTGCTGCCGGTGCCGATGATGAACATCCTCAACGGCGGGGCCCATGCCGACAACCCGATCGATATCCAGGAGTTCATGATCATGCCGGTGGGCGCGCCGACCATGGCCGACGCCATCCGCTGGGGGGCGGAGATTTTTCACGGGCTGGCTGCCCGGCTCAAGGCGGCGGGACATGCCACCGGCGTCGGCGACGAAGGGGGCTTCGCGCCGGGCCTGGCCAGCGCCGATGAGGCGCTCACCTTCATCATGGAGGCGATCGACGCCGCCGGACACGAAGCCGGCGGCGACGTGGTGCTGGCGCTGGACGCGGCGTCCACGGAATTTTATGCCGACGGCACCTACAGGCTGGCGGGCGAGGGCAAGGACCTTAATTCCACCGGCATGGTGGATTACCTCGCCGACCTGGCGGCGCGCTTCCCCATCCGCTCGATCGAGGACGGCATGGCCGAAGACGATTGGGACGGTTGGGCGGCGCTGACCCGGGAAATCGGCGACAAGGTCCAACTGGTGGGCGACGATCTGTTCGTGACCAACCCCGAACGCCTCCGTCACGGCATCAACCTCGGCGTGGCCAACGCCATCCTGGTCAAGGTGAACCAGATCGGAACTCTTAGTGAAACCCTGGAGGCCGTTGAAATCGCCCATAAAGCAGGCTACCGGGCGGTGATGTCGCACCGCTCCGGAGAGACCGAGGACGCGACCATCGCCGACCTCGCGGTGGCGACCAATTGCGGACAGATCAAGACCGGATCGCTGGCCCGCTCGGACCGGCTAGCCAAGTACAACCAGCTGATCCGGATCGAGGAAGAGCTCGAGCCCATGGGCCGCTACGCCGGTCTGGGTGCCCTTCCCAACACCTGACCGCGGCGGCCCGCCGGGGGCAAAAGCGGGTCGAAACTTTCTGCCCATTTGCTGACATGTGTTGGTTCGCCTAGGCAAGGGTGGCGCCTAGATTCCAGATTCAATTGCGTTTTTTGTTGACGGGGCCGTATCCGCTGTGATTCTCTCCGGCCATGAATCTCGTCGGCGAAATCCGGCGCCGCGCGCGTCACATCGTCGGTCCCGTTTTGGGAATCACCCTGTTTGCCTATTTCGCATATCACGCCGTCCAGGGCGATCGCGGCTTGATCGCGTGGTGGCAACTCAGCCAGCAGGTCGAAACCGCCCAGGCGCGCTACGATGCCACCCTGGAGAAACGCCAAGCCTTCGCCCACCGCGTCGGCCTATTGCGGCCCGATGCGCTGGACCGCGACCTTGTGGAAGAGCGCGCGCGCCTCGTCCTCGGCATGACCCATCCCGATGACGTGGTGATCTTGCGTCCCGCCGGCCTCGTCCCGGCGGCTGCACCCGAGCCGAAATTCGAGGTCGAGCCCATGCCGCCGTCGCCCATCCGGGGCCTGGACCGTGGCGCCCTCGACGATCTCATCGGCGATACGCTGAACCGCTGAATTTCCAAAAAGCCGTCGGGGCCTGGACGATGCGCCACGGCCCGGTTTTCGCGCGGCCATCGCCGATGATGCGGCCTTGGCCTGGATCCCGCCCGGGCGAGAAAGGGACGAGAGGCAAAATGTCGGTTTAGCGGGGGGAATGGTTTCGAATGTTACCGATGAGGGGCAAGGAGCAGCGTTAAATTACCGAATTAACTGAAATACAGTTGATTCTTTTTATCCCTTTGAATTCTCATGAGTTTTTGTTCGTTTCCTGGTAACAAAAAGAAGTGTATGTTTCGCCTTCCGGTGCTTTAACCAAGTTCGCCGGCAGGCCGCGGGGTGCTCCCGGGGCCTCCGGCCGGGCGCCAAGAAATATCTCACCGGGATCGACAGGGCACGCCCCAAGGGTGGAGACGGGAACTGAAACATGGCACAAGCGGCAGCGAAAACCACGAAATCCAAAACCCCTCCCAAGCGGTCGAAGGCCGCCAAGGGCGCGCCGCGGACGGCGCGGACCGCCAAGGTGAAGACCAAGGCCCGGGCGCAAAAGCCCAAGGAGTCGAAACAGGAGCTGCTCCATTATTACGAGGAGATGCTGCTGATCCGCCGCTTCGAGGAAAAGGCGGGCCAGCTCTACGGCCAGGGCGAGATTGCCGGCTTCTGCCATCTCTATATTGGCCAGGAAGCGGTCGTCGTCGGCATGGAGGCCAACCTGGAACCCCAGGACTCGGTCGTCACCTCCTACCGGGATCACGGCCATATGCTGGCCTGCGGCATGGACCCCAAGGGCGTCATGGCCGAGCTCACCGGGCGCCGGGGCGGCTATTCCCGGGGCAAGGGCGGTTCCATGCACATGTTCTCCAAGGAGAAGAACTTCTACGGCGGCCACGGCATCGTCGGCGCCGGGGTGCCGATCGGTAACGGCCTGGCCTTCGCCCACCGCTACCGCGGCGACAACGGCGTCGCGTTGACCTACTACGGCGACGGCGCGGCCAACCAGGGCCAGGTGTTCGAAAGCTTCAACATGGCGGCGCTGTGGAAGCTGCCGATCATCTTCATCATCGAGAACAACCAGTACGGCATGGGCACCTCGGTCAGCCGCGCATCGGCCAGCCCCGATTTCTACCGCCGCGGCGAACCCTTCGGCATACCGGGCCACAAGGTCGACGGCATGGACGTGCTGGCGGTCAAGGAGGCGGGCGCCGCCGCCGTGGCTCATGCACGCTCGGGCAAGGGGCCGCAGATCCTGCAGATGGAAACCTATCGCTACCGCGGCCATTCGATGTCCGATCCCGCCCGCTACCGCACCCGGGACGAGGTGCAGAAGGTGCGCGAGGAGCGCGATCCCATCGACCACCTGTCCGATCTCCTGTTCGAGCACAAGCTGGCGAGTGCCGACGATCTCAAGAAGATCGACGACCGGGTCAAGGGGCGGGTCACCGAGGCGGCGGATTTCGCCATCAACGATCCCGAGCCCGATCCCTCCGAGCTCTATACCGACGTCCTGGCGGAGGCCTGAACGATGACCGTGAATGTGCTGATGCCGGCGCTGTCGCCCACCATGACCGAGGGCAAGATCGCCAAATGGCTCAAGAAGGAAGGCGATGCGGTGCGTTCCGGCGACCTCTTGGCCGAGATCGAGACCGACAAGGCGACCATGGAGGTCGAGGCGACCGACGAAGGGACCCTGGGCAAGATCCTGGTCGCGGAGGGGACCGACAACGTCGCCGTCAACGCGCCGATCGCGGTGCTTCTCGAGGAAGGCGAGGATGCCGCCGCCGCCGAGGCCGCGGCCAAGGAGGCGCCCAAAGCCGAAGCGAAGAAGTCCGAAGGCGCGCAGACGGCGCCCGCAGCCGAAGCCCCGGCCCCGGCGGCCGCGGCGCCCCGGCCGACTCCGCCCAAGGCGCCGGTGCCCGGCGACGTCGATCCCGCCTTCTATGAGAACACCACCAACATCACCGTCCGCGAGGCGCTGCGCGATGCCATGGCCGAGGAAATGCGCCGCGACGAGGACGTCTTCCTGATGGGCGAGGAGGTCGCCGAATATCAAGGCGCCTACAAGGTCAGCCAGGGCTTGCTGGAAGAGTTCGGCGCCCGCCGGGTGGTGGATACGCCGATCACCGAACAGGGCTTCACCGGGCTTGGCGTGGGCGCTGCCTTCGGCGGCCTCAAGCCCATCGTCGAATTCATGACCTTCAACTTCTCCATGCAGGCCATGGACCAGCTGATCAACTCGGCGGCCAAGACGCGCTACATGTCGGGCGGCCAGATGGAATGCCACATGGTGTTCCGCGGCCCCAACGGCGCCGCCGCCCGGGTGGCGGCCCAGCATTCCCAGTGCTACGCCAGCTGGTATGCCCATATTCCCGGCTTCAAGGTGGTCTCGCCCTATGCGGCGGACGACGCCAAGGGGTTGCTCAAGGCGGCGATCCGCGATCCCAATCCGATCATCTTTCTCGAACACGAAATCCTCTACGGCATGAGCGGAGATGTTCCGGTGGACCCGGATTTTGTCGTGCCGCTGGGCAAGGCCCGGGTGGTCCGCGAGGGCAGCGACGTCACCATCACCGCGTTTTCGCGAATGGTCGGCCTCGCCCTTGAAGCCGCGCAGCAACTGGCGGAAGAGGGCATCGATGCGGAGGTGGTCGATCTGCGCACCCTGCGCCCGCTCGACCGCGAGACCATCGCCGCTTCCGTCGCCAAGACCAACCGCGTCGTCGCGGTGGAGGAAGGCTGGCCCTATGCCGGCATCAATGCCGAAATCGCCGCGTCGATCATGGAAACCTCGTTCGACGACCTCGATGCGCCGGTCTACCGGGTTTGCGCCGCCGATGTGCCGCTGCCTTACGCCGCCAATCTCGAAACCCTGGCCCTGCCCAAGGTCGAGGAAGTGGTGGCCGGCGTCCGCGCCGTCACCTACCGGGATTAGGGGAGAGGCTCATGCCCGTCACCGTAAGAATGCCGGCGCTGTCGCCCACCATGACCGAGGGCAAGATCGCGCAGTGGCTGAAGAAGGAAGGGGACGCGGTGAAATCCGGCGACCTCTTGGCCGAGATCGAGACCGACAAGGCGACCATGGAGGTCGAGGCAACCGACGAAGGGACGCTCGGCAAGATCCTGGCCGATGCCGGGGACGACACCATCGCCGTCAACGCGCCCATCGCCGTGATCGTCGAGGACGGTGAGGACGCCGCCGCCCTCGAGGCGGCCGTGAAGGCGGCCGAGGCCGAAGCCAAGTCCGCGCCCAAGGCCGAAGCCCAACCGGAGGAAAAGGCGGAAGCGAAGGCCCCGGCGGCGCCCGCCCAGGCGCAAGCCCCGGCCACGGCCGAGGCGCCCAAGCCGGCGGCCCGGCCCGCGCCGAAGCCGGCGCCCAAACCCGCGGCGGCCCGGGCGCCCGGGGGGCGGACCGTCGCTTCGCCGCTGGCCCGCCGCATGGCCAAGGCGGAAGGCATCGATCTCGCCCGCGTCCAGGGGTCTGGTCCCCGCGGGCGCATCGTGAAGGCGGATGTCGCGGCCGCCATCGCCACCGGCGGTGCCGCCGCCAGCGGCGGCATCTTCGCAGGGCTAGGCCAGAGCTTCCCGGAGGCGGCGGCGCGCATCGAACCGCACAGCTCCATGCGCCGGGTGATCGCCAGGCGGCTGACCGAATCCAAGCAGACCGTGCCGCATTTCTATGCCAGCGTAGATTGCGACATCGACGCGTTGCTCGGCCTGCGCAAGGAGATCAACGAGACCGACGAGGCGCTCAACGTCTCGGTCAACGACTTCATCATCCGGGCCGCGGCCCTGGCGCTGGGCCGGGTGCCCGCCGCCAACGCGTCGTGGGCGGAGGACGGCACGAAGCTGTATTCCGCCGCCGATATTTCGGTCGCGGTCTCCACCGAGGGCGGGCTGATCACGCCCATCGTGCGCTCGGCGGAGAAGAAGGGTATCGCCGCCATCTCGGCCGAGGTCCGCGACCTCGCCACCCGGGCGCGGGAAGGCAAGCTGCAACCGCAAGAATACCAGGGCGGCACCTTCACCATTTCCAACATGGGCATGATGGGGGTGCGCGATTTCGCCGCCGTCATCAACCCGCCCCAGGCCTGCATCCTCGCCATCGGCGCCGGCGAAGAGCGGGTCGTCGTGCGGGACGGCGAGATCGCCACCGCGACCCTGATGACCGTGACCCTGAGCTGCGATCACCGCGCGGTGGACGGCGCCGTCGGCGCCCAGTGGCTGGCCGCCTTCAAGGAACTGATCGAGCATCCGGTGCGTTTGATCCTGTAACGCGCGCCGGCACGCGGGAGACATCTGTGGCTGAAACCAAATTCGATCTGATCGTCGTCGGCGGCGGGCCGGGCGGCTACGTCGCCGCCATCCGCGCGGCCCAGCTGGGCCTCAAGACCGCCGTGGTCGAGCGCGAGCACATGGGCGGCATCTGCCTCAACTGGGGCTGCATCCCGACCAAGGCGCTGCTGCGCACCTCCGAGCTCGCCCACCTGATCGGCCGGGCCGATGAGTTCGGCCTCAAGGCTAAGCTGGACGGCATCGATCTCAAGAAGGTGGTCGAGCGTTCCCGCGCGGTCGCTGGCCAGTTGTCCAAGGGCGTCTCGGGCCTGATGAAGAAGAACAAGATCACCGTCATCGACGGCGAGGCCCGGTTGGACGGCATGGGCCCGGGGGGCGTGCGCAAGCTCGCCGTGACCGGGGCCGACGGCAAACCGGGCGAAGCGCTCACCGCCAAGAATGTGATCCTCGCCACCGGCGCCCGTGCCCGCACCCTCCCGGGGCTGGAGCCCGACGGCAAGACAATCGTCACCTACCGCGAAGCCATGGTGCCGGAAAGCGTGCCGAAGAAGCTGCTGGTGGTGGGATCGGGCGCCATCGGCATCGAATTCGCGAGCTTCTATTCCGACCTGGGCTCCGACGTCACGGTGGTGGAGGTCTTGGACCGCATCCTGCCGGTCGAGGACGCGGACATCTCCGCCTTCGCCGCCAAGGCGTTCACGGCCCAGGGCATGACGCTCAAGACCGGGGCGGTGGTGAAGAGCCTCAAAGTCTCGCGCGGCAAGGTGGCGGCGGAGATCGCGCCGGCCAAGGGCGAGGGTAAGGCGGAGAAATTGAGCTTCGACCGGGTCATCCTCGCCGTCGGCATCACCGGCAATGTCGAGAACCTCGGCCTCGAAGGCACCCGGGTCCGGGTCGAGAAGGGCCACATCAAGATCGACCAATGGGGCGCCACCGGGGAAGCGGGCGTCTATGCCATCGGCGACGTGGCGGGTCCGCCCTGGCTCGCGCACAAGGCGAGCCACGAGGGGGTCTGCTGCGTCGAGCACATCGCCGGCGTCGAAGGCGCCCACCCGCTGGATGCCGGCAACATTCCGGGCTGCACCTATTGCCGGCCCCAGGTCGCTTCCGTCGGCCTGACCGAGGCTGAGGCGAAGGAGAAGGGGCACAAGGTGAAGGTCGGCAAGTTCCCCTTCATCGGCAACGGCAAGGCCATCGCGCTCGGCGAGGCCGAGGGTCTGATCAAGACCGTGTTCGACGAAGACACCGGCGCCCTGCTGGGCGCCCACATGATCGGCGCCGAGGTGACCGAACTGATCCAGGGCTTCGCCATCGCCCGGACGCTCGAGACCACCGAGGCGGAATTGATGCAGACCGTCTTCCCGCACCCGACGCTGTCCGAGATGATGCACGAATCGACGCTCGCCGCCTTCGGCCGCGTCATCCATATCTGATCCGAAAGGCCGGCCGCGCCCGCGCGGCCGAGACGCTATGGCCAAGGTCGAAAACATCAAGGGTGAAGGGGGCCGGAGGCTGCCCAAGCCGGACTGGATCCGCGTCAAGGCGCCGACCTCGCCCGAATATTTCCAGACCCGCAAGCTGATGCGGGACCTTTCGCTCAACACCGTGTGCGAGGAGGCGGCCTGCCCCAATATCGGCCAGTGCTGGGCCAAGGGCCACGCCACGGTGATGATCCTGGGCGATACCTGCACCCGGGCCTGCGCCTTCTGCAACGTCAAGACCGGCAAGCCCAATGCGGTCGACCCATTGGAGCCCCAGCACCTCGCCGCGGCGGTGGCGGCGCTGGGCCTGTCCCACGTGGTGATCACCTCGGTCGACCGCGACGATCTCGACGATGGCGGCGCGGATCAGTTCGTCAAATGCATCGAAGCCGTCCGCAGCCACGCGCCCGGCACCACGATCGAGATCCTGACCCCCGATTTCCTGCGCAAGCCCGGAGCGATTCTGACCGTCGCCGCCGCCAAGCCCGACGTCTTCAACCACAACCTGGAGACCGTCCCGCGCCTCTACACCACCATCCGGCCCGGCGCGCGTTATTTCCATTCATTGAAATTGCTGGACACGGTCAAGACCCATCACCCCGCGATGTTCACCAAGTCCGGCCTGATGGTGGGGTTGGGCGAGGAGCTCGCGGAGGTCCATCAGGTGATGGACGACCTGCGGGCCGCCGATGTCGATTTCCTGACCATCGGCCAGTACCTGCAGCCGACCCCGCGCCATGCGCCGGTGGCGCGTTTCGTGACGCCCGACGAGTTCAAGGCGCTGGAAAAGATGGCCTACGGCAAGGGGTTCCTGCTGGTTTCGGCATCGCCGCTGACCCGCTCCTCGTTCTTCGCGGGCGACGATTTCAAGCGCCTCAGCGCCGCCCGGGACGCCGGTCAGGCAGGCGCATAAGCCCGTTCCCATGCACGCCCACGCGGAAACCCGCACCGTCCCCTATACGCCCAAGCAGATGTTTGACCTCATCGGTGACGTCGGACGCTACCCCGAATTCCTGCCCTGGTGCCTGGCCGCCCGGGTGACCCGGCGCGAAGACGGCGTGCTGTGGGCCGACCTGGTGGTCGGCAAGGGCCCGTTCCGCGAGACCTTCACGTCCAGGGTGACGCTGGATGAAGGCGGCGACGGCGCGCCGCCCCGGATCGAGGTCGATTACGTCAAGGGCCCGATGCGCCGGATGGACAACCACTGGGTCTTCCGCCCCAAGGAGTGCGGCGGCACGGAAGTCGATTTCAGGGTCGAGTTCGAATTCAAGTCCCGCATGCTGGACCGGGTGATGTCGGGCTTCTTCGACCAGCTGGTGCGCTCCATGGTCGGCGCCTTCGAAGCCCGCGCCCATGCCCTCTATGGCGAAGGCGCGGCCGGCCGATAGGGACCTCGGAATCGCCTTTATTTAAAGAGTAATTTAATTAAGTGCCTCTTTAAGCAAAGCATTTTTCCCGGTGTGCACATTTGCCTTTGACAGGCAAATCCTTCGACGGCCTCGGCCTATTCGGCCCGTCTTCACCCGGCCATCGCCCGGCTTGTCCGGGCGGTTCATGGACGCGGTACGCAAGACCCAAGACACCTAAGAGATGCCCCGGACAAGCCCGGGCATGACGCGGGTGGGGGGCACGGGGATGTCCGGCCCCGTTGGTTTTGGCAGGGTGGGTTTCGTTGCCTCAGTAATTGACCACCGCGCGGATCGATTGGCCGGCATGCATCAGGTCGAAGCCCCGGTTGATGTCGTCGAGCGCCAGGCTGTGGGTGATCATCGGGTCGATCTCGATCTTTCCTTCCATGTACCAGTCCACGATCTTCGGCACGTCGGTCCGGCCCCGCGCGCCGCCGAAGGCGGTGCCGCGCCACACCCGGCCGGTGACCAACTGGAACGGGCGCGTCGCGATTTCCTGCCCGGCGCCGGCGACGCCGATGATCACCGATTCGCCCCAGCCCTTGTGACAGCATTCCAGCGCCGTGCGCATGACGTCGACGTTGCCGATGCATTCGAATGAGTAATCCGCGCCCCCCTTGGTGAGGTCGACCAGGTAGGGCACCAGGTCGCCCTCGACCTCGTCGGGGTTAACGAAATGGGTCATGCCGAAGCGTTCGCCCCATTGCTTCTTGTCCGGGTTCATGTCGACACCGACGATCATCGCGGCCCCCGCCAGCCGCAGCCCCTGGATGACGTTGAGGCCGATGCCGCCCAATCCGAACACCACGCAGTTGGCGCCGGCCTCGACCTTGGCGGTGTTGAGGACGGCGCCGATCCCGGTGGTGACGCCGCAACCGACATAGCAGACCTTGTCGAAGGGCGCGTCCTCGCGGATCTTGGCGACGGCGATCTCGGGCAGCACCGTGAAGTTCGAAAACGTGGACGTGCCCATGTAGTGATGGATCGCCTCGCCGCCCAGGGAGAACCGCGAGGTGCCGTCGGGCATCATCCCCGCACCTTGGGTTTCGCGGATCGCCTGGCA
>Ga0224512_10000547_pt1 | contig 39372 bp, 36 predicted proteins | sample SF_May12_sed_USG_4_FD_169103 | JGI IMG/M metagenome (GOLD analysis project Ga0224512, IMG submission 169103) | Sediment microbial communities from San Francisco Bay, California, United States - SF_May12_sed_USGS_13 | ecosystem: Environmental > Aquatic > Marine > Sediment | place: USA... | reverse complement strand
GCACCGGCCCATGGTACGTGGTGCGGGGAATGGCAGTCGGCCGACTCTAGACTCTGACTGCTATGGCCAGGATACGACTGCCCGTTCTGAGGATCCCTTCCTTTCGTCTTTCTCGTCAGGACGAATCGCTCGATGCCACTGAGCTAACCGGCTTGTGGGTGTCGTTTGCGATCGGCGTGCCTCTGGTGATGGTTGGGATCCGACTCATGACGGGCACGGCGGCGGGGGGCCTTGCTCTCTCTGGAAGCCAGCTGCTGCTAGTGGTTCCGATTGGTGTTCTGCTTGGGGTCGCGCTCCTGGGCGCGGTTGCCTATGCGTCGGCGATCATCAGTGACCGTACCGCGGTCGTGATTCGTCCCGCCCTGGGGATGGTGGGTTCGTGGCTGTTCGTGCCGGTCGCCGTGGCCTTTCTCATATCGTGGGCCGCCGTCGAGCTCGAAGTAGCCGGCCGCTCGCTTGTCGCCGCTTCCGAGCTATTCGACGGACCAGCGATAGACCGGTCGGTTGGTACGATCGTCGTCGCTGTACTGGCAGCCTTTTTCCTCTTCATTGGTCCGCAGCGGCTGGTCCGATCTTGGGTCAAGTGGTTCGCGTTCTGGGTGGGTCTCGCCGTGATGCTGACGCTGGTGCTGCAGATCGTCGGGGACCTCGATCTCGCCCTGATGCTCGAGCAGGCTCCGGGAGCGCACTTCTGGCTAGGAGTCGATCTTGTGGTGGGCGCGGCCGTGTTCTTCTTCCCCTTGGTTGCCGACACGGCCAGGTTCGCGCCTGATGAGAGCACGGCGGTTTCCAGCATCGGTGCGGGGTACGGCGTCCCGGCTCTGATTGCCATCCTGCTGGGCGGACTGGCCGCGGCAACGACTGGTCTCACCGAACCTACGCCGGCCGGGATGGTTGCATCGCTCTTCGGCTCCTCCGCCGGAGTGTTTGGGGCCGTATTGGCTTTTCTGTGGGTGGTCGGTGGCGAAGGAGACCAACCCTTCGCGTTCCTATACAGCGCTTCTTCTTCGGTGCAGACTCTTCTCGGCGGAGTTCCGATCTGGGTGAGCGGTGTCCTGCTGGTAGCAGTGTCGGCGACCCTGTCACTGGTGGTGGACCCGGCCCTCTGGATCGACCTGATCGGTTTACTCGTTTCGGTCCTCGTCCCGGTGCTTGGGGTGTTCCTGGCCGACTTCTTCTTTGTGCGCCGGCGAAGTTATCTATCGGACTCGTTGTACGACATCCGAGGCGCATACCGAGGCGTCAACCTGTATGCCCTGCCGTCACTGATTCTCGGGTTTGTCCTCTATCAGTGGATCGCCCCGGCCGGTCCGGGGGGGTGGGTAGCCTTCGTGGAACAGCTGATTCCAGGTCCTTCGCCTTCCGAAGCGGCCGGCGTACCACCGGTGATAATGGTTCTTGCCTTCTCCTTTGCCAGCTACGCCCTTATCGGCCGCTGGCGAATCGAAGAGGCCTACTACATGTCGAAGCTGCGCGTCTGACCAGCAGCTTCTCGAATTCAGAAAACACGCTCAAGGATCCCTACAGAACCGTGGCCGCCATCTCGGCTAACGGGCTGCGCACCGACTTCTCCAGGGTCACGTGGCCGAAGAGTGGCGAACCCTTGAACTTCTCGATCAATGCGGCCACGCCGCCAAATGGAGAGATGTAAGGGTTGTCAACCTGGGACAGGTCTCCACAGAACACCACTTTGGCATCCTTGCTCATCCGGGTCAGAATCACCTTGAGGGTCGGCAATTCCAGGTTCTGAGCTTCGTCGATGATGACGAACTCGCCGGTGATAGAACGGCCCCGGAGATAGGTCACTGCTGCCATCTCCAACACATTCCGTTCCGACAGTTCGGTGATGGCATCGCGGGCAGCCTCCGGCCCGCTGTCGGCGAACAGTGCGTAGAGGTTGTCGTGGACCGCGGCCATCCACGGGGCCAGCTTGTCGGAGAGGTCGCCGGGAAGGTACCCCACTTCCTGTCGCCCGACGGCGATCAGCGGGCGGTACACCGAGACGCGCCGGTACCGGCCTGACTCCACGACCTGTTCGAGTGCGGCTGCCAGGGCCAGAAACGTCTTTCCAGTCCCGGCCATGCCCATCAGCGAGACCGCCGCTATGTCTGGATCGAGCAGAAGTTCCATTGCGAACACCTGTCGCAGGTTCTTCGGTTCAACGCCAAACGCTCGCGGACCGCCGGAGACCCGGGTCACTACCGTCTCCGGGTCGGTCTCGACTACGTGCCCTAATGCCGACTGAGATGGCCCGCTGCGGAGAACCACGAACTGGTTGACGAGCGCATCGACGCCCGGCAAAGAAACCTGGTTATCCGCGAAGAGTCGATCGACGACGTGAGAATCGACGGCGACTTCGATGGCGCCGGTGTACAACTCATCGACCGGGACCGTGTCGGCCCGGTAGTCCTGCACCTCGACACCGAGTTGAGCGCCTTTGATCCGTAGCGCCGAGTCCTTGGTCACCAGCACAGGGCGGTCGCCGTTGTCGCTCAAATTCAAACAAGTCGCAAGAATTCGGTGATCGGGTGTTGAAGGATCGAAGACCGTTGGCAGCCGGGGTGATTGGGTGCCGTTCAGCTCGATGCGAAGGGTGCCGCCGATCGGCAACCGCACCGCGTCCCGCAACCCGCCTGGTTCCGATGCGCCTAGGCCCTCGAGGAGGCGGATTGCGGATCGGGCATTGGTGCCGACCTCGTCCGGACGGTTCTTCTGGCGGTCCAGTTCTTCTACGACGACGAGGGGTAGTACCACCTCGTGTTCATCGAATCGGAAGAGAGCATTTGGGTCGGCGAGCAGAACACAGGTGTCAAGAACATATCTACGGGCCAATCCGCCGCCTCCTTCCAGGCACTTGAGGCCAAAGCCTCGACGGTCGAGGACACAAAGGCAAGGATCTCAGAAGGTGGACGAGCTCGAAGCCGCTGAGGCCTGTGGTCAGTTCCCTTGGAAACTGCTGAGGAACGCGGCCTCTTTGATCCAGGCGCCGACCCGGTCGGCCGGCATGTTGATGATGGCAGCTAGTGCTTCCGCCTGAGCGGCGCCCAGTCCGGCCAGGCTGGTGATTCCGGCGTCCTCCAGGCGTGCTGCATAAACGGGTCCGACGCCCTTGAGGATGGTGAGATCATCCTTGAGGGGATCCTGTTCGTGGGGAAGGGGTGGATGAGGAGCGACGCGGAACGTCGGTAGGTTCGGTTCGCGGGGGAGAGCCAACGAGATGAATCGGTCTCGCATGACCCAGATCACCGTGCCGAGACCGGCGAGAACTCCGAAGAATCGAAACAACTTCTTCATTGACCGATCATACCAATCGTGACGCTGGTTGCTCCTCGTTTCCGGTCTGGGAACTCAGGAGACCTCTAACCCCAGCAGGCCTGTGATTCTGCCCAATGGCTCCAGCCGCCGCCCTGGTAGACGAGCCAGGCTGAGACGGCCGTGTTGGCATGGGCGTCGTAGAGGTTGGCTCCCGCCCACCCGGCGGCCTCGGATCGGTCGACCCAGAAACGCGGAAGATGCTGGAACAACCCGGCCGCACCGGACGATCCGTTCGTTACTCCCGGGTCCCACCGCGACTCGCAATACGCGATCTCCAGTGCCAGCTCCACGTCGTCCGGCGCGAAGAACAAGGCGATGATGCCGCGCGCTTCCGTTTCGCTCAGCTTCCCGCCGGCCTGTTGGGTGGTAGTAGTCGTCGTCGCCGGAGGTGTCGTTATTGTTGTAGTGGTTGGCGCCGGTGTCGTGGTTGTGGTCTGGGGCGGCGATGTGGTCGGCGGAGTATCCCGCTCCGCGGCAACCGACTCCGGAGCCACCGTCGGTGTCGTTACCACGGGCCGGTCGCCGAGAAGATCCGAGATCAGGGAATCCTCGGCCGATAGGTCGGAAAGCTCGGGCGCTGCCTGTAATCCGCTGGTGAATACAAGCGCGACGACGCGGCCCGAGCTAGAGCCCCAGTCGGCACCGGCCGAACGAGGTGCGGCGACGCTCGTAGATGTGGTTGTGGTGGGTGCAGTTTGCGGCGAAAACGCCGCAAACCCGGCAATCGCCAGCAGCGCGATGGTCAGCCAAAGCGCGAACGCTGCAAAGCGAGCGAAACGCATGTTGTCTCCGCCTTCGTGATTCTCCCGAGCAGATCCAGCGCGGACCTGATGCAGAACTGGCCGAAACCCTAGGACGGGTGGTGAATCTAATGCAAACCGTTTGCGCTGACAGGGCGGGTCATTACGATCAGGGACGCGGTGCGCGTTGACTACTACCTACCTCCGATTGGGCTGCAAGCCGCGGCCGACCATGCCGGGCGAGCCTCGAATCTGGGCTATGACGGTTTCTTCACCGCTGAGACGAACCACGATCCGTTTCTTCCGCTGGGAGTGGCAGCCGCGGTTGCGCCCGACCTCGAATTGGGGACCGGGATCGCTGTGGCGTTCGGTCGTTCGCCGATGGTGGTCGCCCACACTGCCTGGGATCTTGCTGCGGCCAGCCGCGGCAAGTTCATCCTCGGTCTTGGTAGTCAGGTCCGGGCGCACCTCACCCGTCGGTACTCCACCCCATGGGTCGCACCCGTCCCGCGCCTCCGCGAATACGTGCGGGCGTTGCACGCCATCTGGTCGGCCTGGCAGGAGGGCGGTCCGCTTCGTTTCGAAGGCGAGCACTATCGGTTCTCGCTGATGTTGCCCTTTTTCGATCCCGGTCCGATCGATCATCCCGCGGTGCCGGTGTTCACTGCCGCGGTCGGACCCGCTATGACCAGGCTGGCCGGTGAAGTCTGCGACGGGATCCATGTTCATCCCTTTCATACCGTTAGGTATTTCGATGAAGTGACCCTGCCCGCTCTCCAGGAAGGCGCGTCTGCGGCAGGCCGCGAGCTGAGTGACGTTGCGGTAGCTGCCTCTGTATTTGTGGCGATCGGCCGCACCGAGGAAGAGATTGGGTCGGCGAGAGAGGCGGTGCGAAAGCAGATCGCTTTCTACGCATCGACACCCACCTATCGGCCCATCCTCGATCTGCACGGGTGGGAGATCGGGCCGAAGCTGAGTGCGCTCGCCCGTCGCAGCGATTGGGATGCGATGACCGGGTTGATAGATGACCGGATACTCGATGAGGTGGCGGTGACCGGCTCGCCCGAGGCTATCGGCAGGTTGCTTCGGGAACGGTATGGGAGCCGGTTGCAGCGTGTTGCCTTTTATGGAGCCGGCCCGGGCGTCACCGTCGGTCTGGACGATGACGATTGGCGAGCCATCACTGAGGCGATCCATTCGTGAGATTGGTCACCGGCGACACCTCGTCTGCGCATGTCCTGGTACCGGTGGAGAAGCGGGATAGGTCGGTAATTGTCATTCGAAGCTCTTCGCTTCGCTACGCCCTCAGCAAGTCGGTCGGCAGGTGACCGACGTCGTTGATTCCCAGTAACCGGGGTCCGGGCAGGGTCAGCGTTGTGATCGAGGCATTGGCGAGCGGGCCGAACGGTCCGCCGAACGCGGTGCCGGATATCCCGGTCGCCCACATCGCTAGCAGGGCTCCCGGGCCCCCGTGGGTTGACACGACGACCACGTCCCGATCGGTCAGGCCATCCGCCAGTTCCTCGAAAGCCTCAACCACACGCATCCGCACATCGGCCCACCGTTCCCCATCGGGACGGGCCACATCCTCGCCCCCCCGGTACCGTTGCCAGGCGTCGGGCCATCGTTCAGCGATTTCATCGCCAACCAGACCCCCCCATTGTCCGTTGGCAATCTCTCGCCAGCGCGAGTCGGCCGCAATCTGGAGGCCGAGGTCTTCGGCCAGGCCTTTCACCGTGTCCAGGCAGCGTTGTAGGTCGCTGGAGACGATGTGGGTGATCGGCATCAGTCTCAAGCGGCGAGTCAGCGCTTCTGCCTGCCTCCACCCGAGCGCCGAAAGCGGAACGTCGTGCTGGCCGATGAAGCGACGCTCGGCATTGCCCTCGGCCTCGGCATGACGAAGGACTAGGACCGTCGGTCGGCTCATGGCCGGGGATGGTAACCCGCGTCGGTGACTCAGCGGATCGCCGCCAGGGCCGTCGGCACTCGGGGATCGGCGGCGGCGGTGCGAAGACCGGATTCTGCAACCCGGATCAACGAGACCGGTCCCCACCCTGGCTCATACTCAAGAGCCAGGTCAACCTCGTGTCCCTTCTCGGTCAGTGCTTGAGCCGTCCCAGCACCGGCGGTTGCTTCCAGCCGGACGCGTTCCGGTTGATGGTCGATTACCCAACGGGGACGCGCCTGGGCTTCGGCAGGAGTGAGGCTCCGATGGAGCAGGTGAGCGGCGACCTGCACGAGGATCTGAGGTTGATATGAACCGCCCCTGGTCCCCAGTAGTAGTTCGAGCCGGCCGTCCCTGGTCCACAGGGTCGGCGACAGAGTGTGCAAGGGCCGCTTGCCCGGAGCCAGCTCGTTCGGGTGGCCGGGTTGAAGGTTGAAACCGGCGCCCCGGTTGTGCAGAAAGAACCCCCCGCCCTGCACGCCGATACCTCCACCAAAACCCGTGTAGTTGGATTGGATGATCGAAACGCCCATGCCTTCGCGGTCGACCACACACAAGTAGGCGGTTCCGCCTGGTGGTGCCGTCGCCGCCGGCCACACCGCGGCCGATGCTCGGTTGATCTTGGCCAGGCGGCTGGACAGCCGGTCGTGGCTCAACAATTCCTCTGGTGGAAGCGGGGCAAAGTCCGGATCGGCAACGAGGTCTCCCAGCTCCCAGGCTACTGCCCGGTACGCCTCGATCAACAGGTGGAAGAAGTCGGGATGATCCGGGTCTGTAGGCGGATCAAGCCGTTCAAACAACCAGGCCGCGGCCAGTGTCAGGTAACCCTGCGAGTTGGGGGGCACCGTCCACCCCGTCGATCCAAAAACATCAACGGCCAGCGGTTGAACCCAGTCGCTCCGGATCTCTGCCAGGTCGTCCATGGTGATTCTTCCGCCCGTGGCCTTCGAGATCGACTCGCCGGGGTGGCTCTCATAAAAGGCCCGCCGGCCTCCGGACGCAATGACTCCTAGGGTCGATGCCAGATCAGGTCGCATCACGATATCTCCGGGCGCGGGTACTCGACCGTCCGGGTACAGCCCGGCGGCCGCATCCTGATTCACTAGATCCTCGGCCAGTCGGTCGAGTGTCAAGGCGAGCTCTACCGACACAGCGAATCCCTCGGTCGCGTAGTGAATGGCCGGCCCGAGGAGCGTGGCCAGCGGCAACCGGCCGAATCGCTCGGCGAGCGCCGACCACCCTTCGACACAGCCGGGCACCGTTACCGCCTCCGGGTGCGTGTAGGGAATGGTTGAGAACCCATCGGCGCGCAGCGCTTCGGCATCTGCCCGGCGGCCGGCCCGTCCCGAAGCGTTGAGCACCACCGGGACGGCTTGCCCGGGTTGGTGCACCAGGGCAAAGAGGTCACCACCGACTCCGCAGGTCTCGGGGGCAACGACCCCCTGCACGGCATTGGCGGCCAGGGCGCCGTCGACGGCATTGCCGCCATTCGCCATGATCTCGAGCGCCGCGAGAGCCGAGAGATGATGGGGTGCTACGGCGGCGTCACCGTATCCAGAAGCCTGGCTGGGGGGCACCGGTCGGACAGTCACCGGCGCAGTTGAGGGACCTGTCGGTTGAGCGCGTCGAGGACCGCCCGGACTGCCGACTGCGCCGGATCCTGACCGACGATCGCCGACCCGACCATGAAGCGTTCCTCGCCGCCGCTCACCATCACGATCTGCGCTATGGCGACCGGACGATTGCCGACCATCGGCGTTTCGACCGCGGCGAGGGCCAAGGCGATGTCGTCGCCGATCGCCTGCTCGATAGCATGCAGCGTCGCTTCTCCCACCAGGCGCAAGCGCGTGGCGGAGGCACTCGGGCCGGTCGCTTGTCCGACGAACATCTCGTTCTGCCAGCCGAGTGTCACCGCGACATGCAGTTTGGTGCCTTCCGGCACTTCTTTGATCTCGATGATGGCGGCCCGCTCCCGATGGCCGATGTCCTCGTTTTCGATCTGCACTACCGAGATGACCCGACGGTCGATGGCCAGACCAAAGGAGGCCATGGCCAGCGATTGGATATCGCGCACCACTTGTTTGGCCGCCTTGCCGGGCGACGCAAGCACGTGCACTTCGCTGATGGTGCCGTTGTCGCCAACCACACGGACTGCATCCACGGTGGGTAGCCGGCAGAGAGTCTCTTCCAGTTCTCGTTGTTTCACTTTGCCAGCGTAGCGTTCGAAAGTGCCCCATTCGGGTTTGAACCCTTGAGCCGCACGTGGACGGCTGCTAACTTGTCCACAGCCATCACTCAATGTGGTGGTCCGGACCGGGAAGAAGTCGGCGCGCGGTTGGCTTGGTCCGGATTCTGAGGTAGGGCGAGGGGCTGCCTCCGTAAAACTGACAACTGAAGGTTTCCCCGACCACACGGGTTGGGGAGGCGCACCGGGCTTGCTCGTCAATCCCTGAGTGTCATCCAGCGAAGCGGATCATCGACGGGACATAGCGTCCCATCGAGACTCAAGAAAACTGGAGGGACTCTCTTTGAAGAGCAGGATCACGAAGCTGATCGCTATTGCTAGCAGTTTGGCGGCGTTGATCGTCGCCGGAAGCGCAACAATAAAGATTGGGTAGCGACAAGCCCGGAGCGCCGGACTTTCGGGGAGGCGAGTGCAGTTGCACGGGGCAAAACGACGCAAGATCCAGATCGGGGGTGTCTACGCTCTGCTCGGCGTGGTTGTACTGGCTGCCCTCATCTTGCTGCAGAAGTTCCCCCCTCTTACCTTGTGGCTGGCCTTCGCTACTGCCTTCGCCTTCCTCGAGTGGCGGTCGGTCGAGGTCAACGACCGGATGCTGATGAGCCCAACCGTGATGGTTGCCCTGACCGCCGCCGTGGCCTTTGGTCCGGACACCGCCGCCCTCGGCGTGGCCACCATGGCCGCCCTGGGGGCCTTCAGTGCCGACGACTTCCGCCACCGGCGCTGGTTCCAACCGATCGCCAACTTCGGTCAGATGGTCGTCACCGCCGGTGTCTCGGTCTATATCCTTGAATGGTTTTTGAAGCAGGCTCCCAAGCCCGAGACTGGTAACACGTTCTGGGTGTGGATCGCCGCCGGAAGTGCCGTGGCCGCCACCGTTTATGCCCTGATCAACTACACATTCGTCACCGTGGCGGTGCGGACAGTCTTCGAGAAACGCGACCTGCGTCCCTGGTCCAACCTCGGGCAATTGTTGCCCTCCTACCTGCTGATGGGGTTTGTCGGTGGCCTGCTCGGCGCCACTTACACGGTCCTGCCCGTGGTCCTGCCCCTCGTATTTGTGGTGTTCATCGTTGGCTATCTCTCCTTCGCCTCGTACGGGCATCTACGGGAGGCTCACGAAGCAACTTTGCGCGGTTTCATCAAGGCGCTCGAGGCCAAGGACCTCTACACCCGCGGCCATACCGAAAGGGTGGCGTTCTTCGCACAACTTGTGGGGGAGGAGATGGGCTTCAACGGGACCCGCCTGGAGCGATTGCGATGGGCTGCCTTGATCCACGACGTCGGCAAGCTGGCCGTGCCCCGTGATCTGATCCGCAAGAAGGGAAAGTTGACCGAGGTAGAGTACGAGGAACTGCAGGTCCATGCCCACGTGGTCGAGGAGATCCTGGCCGAGGTCGAATTCCTGCGCCCGATGGTCGAGATCGCCTCCAGTCACCACTCCCATTATGACGGCGGCGGGTACGGTGGGGTAGGTCATAACCATGGTGAGCAACCCTCACCGGAGGCGTGCATCCTGGCGGTCGCAGACGCTTTCGACGCGATGACCAGCACCCGGTCCTACCGGATGGCTCTCAGTCAGGACTACGCATTCTCGGAGCTGCGCCGCAACTCGGGATCACAGTTCGATCCCGAGGTCGTAGAAGCGTTGGTTCGAGCGTTAGCGCGCACCACCGAGCGGTACGGATCACCCCATCTGGCCAGCGAGGAGGAAGCTCGTCGGTTGGCTGAAGGCTCGCAGGTGATCAGCCATGGGTGATCCGCGGGTTCCGGTCAAGTCGCCACTCGTGCCGGTCGTGTGGGCGCTCGGATCGGCGGCACTTGCGTACCTGTTGATGGGTGAGACGGAGATGCCGGTGCTCGAGGTAGGCGTCTGGGCGATTCTCCTGGCAGAAGCGTCGCTGGTCTCGCTGCCGGCCAGCAGCGGTAACCGCCTTTCGTTGGCGTTCGCAGTTTCAGGCGCCCTCCCCTTTGTGCTCGTCTCCGTGGACGGCACCGTCGATCTGGCAGCCGCCGGGGCGGCCTCGGCCATGGGCTTGCTCGGCACCTGGATGTTCCGGACTCTGCGCAGCGACCCTGCCGAGGAAGTCATGGCGGCGGTGCTCCGCCACGGGTTTGGCGTGGCTGCCTACCTGGTCGTGTTCACGGGTACCGTCTCGTTGGCGGATAGCCTTTCGATACCCGCAGGCAATGTCGATTGGGTGCGGCTCACCGCCTTTGCTGTGGCGGCCTCACTGTGGTTCCTCATTGAGACTTCGCTCTGGGCTTCTATGGTCTACGGCCGGAATCGGCTCTCACGCCGCTACCTGTGGCTGCTGGCGGCAAAAGACTGGGCCGTCGTGCTCAGTCTGCTCACTACCGGGGCCCTCTTCGGGTTCGCCTGGGGTGAACTTGGGTTCTGGGCTATCGTCATTGCCGGAATCCCCTACGGTTTCGCCCACCTGTCCTTCTTCCGATCGCAGGAGTCGCGGCGCACGTACGGTCAGACGATTCGTGCTCTGTCCAGGATCCCTGAGGTAGCGGGCCTTTCGCCGAAAGGGCACAGCGATCGCACTTCTGGTATGGCGATGGAGGTCGGACAGGATCTTGGCATGACCCCGGACGAAGTAACCGACCTTCAGTACTCGGCCTTGATGCATGACATCGGGAGGATCACGCTCAACGAGCCGAGCATTCTGAAGATGGGATTCACCGACGAGGACATCGCTCGCTGGGGAGCTGAGATCGTGGCTGAGGCGCCCTACCTGTCGCACGTTGCAACGCTCGTCCGTCAGCAGCATCAGCCCTACCGCCGTCCGGGGGAGGAGCGCGATCTCGAGCTGCCGATGGCATCAAAGATCATCAAGGCAACCAGCGCCTACGACCATGCCACGATGGAGTTGGGGTTCTCTCCGCTGGAAGCTTTGGAGGTGCTGCACCGCGGCGCTGCCTACGACTTCGATCCCGACGTAGTGCAAGCGGTCCGCCGGGTCCTGGAGCGGCGCGGGGTCGTCCCCGCTTAGAGCCCCAGCGGATAGGTGGGTGTTTGGAGCGCTCTTGCCTAGGCCAGTATTGAGTACTTGGTACTGCGTACCGCCACCACAGTTGGAGGAGGCTTAGGGGCGAACGAAGGCCCGGTCGTAGTCAGAGCGCCCTCTTGGTGTCCTGAGTCGCAAGATCGGATTCCTGGACGGCTATCGGGCGCTGGCTGATCCGCCTTCCGTCCGCTGCCCGTGTTTGAACCAGCGCACGGGTTGGCGGAGTTCATCCTCGAGGAACGCCCCGAGTCCGACGGCCAGCAATACGTCTCCGAGGGAGATGACCTGTCCTTGGCCGAACAGTCGGACGGGGATCACGTCTGCCAGGAAGCTGAAGTAGGTAGTGCCGTCGAGCGCGATATGTTTGAAGCCGTACACCACCCGGATGCCCTCCCCGTAACCTGTCGCAGCCACTGCTGCTTCGGCCAGCACGGGCATGCCTCCGTTGGCGGCGATGACCGAGAAGTTCATCAGGATTCCAAGGCCGGCCAGCCACATGCCTTTCCGCCCGCGGTTGAGTATCACCAGCAGGAGAAGCGGCAGGTAGGAGACGAGGATGAGCGCCACCCCGACGGGTGCCCAGGCAGCCTCGTCGGGCAGCAGGGCCGGCGTGACCTGGATTCCAAAACCGAGTGGGAGGAGCCACCACAGTCGCAGCCGGATGTCGGCGAGGTTGGCCAGACGGCCGCCGCGCAGGAGGGCGATGGTTGTTGCAGCAAAAATGACGAGGGCGAGCCAGAGCACGCGCGAACGGTACCAGCAGCCTGATTCTTCGACTACGTTCGACTCGAGAAGATGCGGGGATGCTCGGCCGACAATGCAACCAACGCCCAGCAAACACTCTGACTCGCGTACCTCGTTTGCTGCAGCTCATGATTGGCCGTCGGATCGCCGATAATGGTGCGTGGCCTACGGCAACCAGCGGGACTGATGACGCGGACTCTCAAAGCAACCGGATGGATCATGATTGGACTCGGGGTTCTGATCCTGGTGTTCCTCGGTTATCAGCTGGTTGGCACCAACTTCCTGACCGCTCGCTCCCAGGACCTAGGGCAACAGACCGTCGAGGAGCACTTCGTCGCTGCCCAGGAAGAGATCGAAGTAGTCGACACCTTGCCGCCTCCTCAGGTCGACGACAAAGACACGCCCGAACCTCTGCCTCACGAAGACGAACCGCCCGTAGTCCACTACGGCGAGCCGACACCTGAGGACGGCCTCGCATTCGGGGTGATGACGATTCCCAGGATCGAGGCCGAGCACGTCTTGTTTGAAGGGGTAGATCGTGCAACTTTGAAGAAAGGTCCCGGTCACATGCCGTGGACGCCACTTCCCGGGCAACCCGGCAATGCTGTTGTGAGCGGACATCGGACGACCTATGGGGCGCCGTTCTTCGACCTCGACCAACTGGAGCCGGGCGACGAGATACTGGTTGAGACGGTGCTCGGCACGCACACCTATGTGGTTCGCAGCTCCATCATCGTGGCGCCGACCGCAGTCGAGGTGACCGACCCGAAACGGGGGGCGTGGTTGACACTGACCACCTGCAACCCCAAGTTCTCAGCGCGGGAGCGTCTCATTATCTCCGCAGAGCTGGTCGATGGTCCGAATTTCGCGTATGCCCTGGCCGATAAGGAATTCGTGCCGCAAGAGGCTTCCTGATGCGGCGACTGTTCGCCGCGTTCCCCGGTCCGCTCCCGGTGCGGGTGCTGATCGTGATGGTCGCGCTGGCGGTTGTGCTCGTTGCTCTGTTCTTTCTGTTCGAATGGGCAGGCGATCTGCTCGATTCAGGTGGCGTGGTGGGACCGGGGCAGTAGAAACCGAAAGGCAGTGTGAAAGAGGAGGACACCGGACGGCGCCGGAAGATCGTGTGCGGTGCGAAACAGCACTCACCCCCCAACCTTGGGGCATCCACGCAACGCCGGTGGGCGGCGAGGAGTTTTGGCGACTGCTAGAGCTTGTCGGCCAGGGTTTGTTCCAACAGATCAATGGTCATGATGCCTTGCACCTTGTGCACGATCACTCCGTTCCCATCGATGATCCAGGTCGTCGGCAGTGCAACGAACGGAAGCGTGAGATGTGCCTTGTGGGTGGGATCGAAACCCAGCAAGTACGATACGCCGATTTCAGCGGCGAATGCCCGGGCATTGGATTCGACATCGTCCACAGCGACGCCGATGAATCTGATCTCCGGATGGGCTTGCGCGACGAGGTCGAAATCGGGCATCTCGGCCCGGCACGGCGGACACCACGACGCCCAGAAATTGAGTACGACCGGCCGGCCGTCATCGGCGAAGTGCTCGGCCAGTGAAAAGGTGGTTCCGTCGAAGACCTCAAACCGGAAGTCCGGCGCAAGATCCTGCTCGGTGCCGGCAGAGCCGCTGCCCTTGTGCGGGGCCACGATCAGCCCCAGAGTGACCACGGCGAGCACGGCCACGGTCAAGAGCCCGGGTCTCGACCGCAGGGGTCCGGGAGAAGGTTGACGGTCGGTCATAGCTCCACAGGATAGGGCGGTTGGCGGGATTCGGTTCGCAGCTCGCAGCTCGTAGCTCGCAGCTCGCAGCTCGCGAGAATGGGATATCTTTACTGATTACTCATGAGCTTCTTCACCCGCAAGCGAGAAGAGTTGAAGGCCAAGGGGATCGATCCCGGCCGGATCCCACCCGGGCAGTACTACACCGAGCGATTCCCGGTGCTGCATGCAGGCAGTGTCCCCAAGACCGACCTGGCGGATTGGGAATTCACCGTCGACGGTTTGGTGGCGTCTCCGCACCGATGGGACTACCGGGATGTGCTTTCGATGCCGGCCGTCCGGCGAACGTTTGATATCCATTGCGTAACCAAATGGTCGAAACTCGACACGGAATGGGAAGGAGTGTCGGTCACCGGGTTGATGAGCGAGGTCGAGCTGTTGCCGGCGGCGTCTCATGTGCTGGTGGTGGCGGAGCACGGCTTCACGGCCAACCTTCCATTGACGGACTTCATGGCCGAGGAGAATCTCTTTGCCTACCGTTTCGCCGGGGCGCCGTTGGAACCTGAGCACGGCTGGCCTCTGCGCTTGGTGGTTCCCCACCTCTACTTCTGGAAGTCGGTCAAATGGGTGCGGGGTTTGCGGTTTCTCGGCCGGGACGAGCCGGGGTTCTGGGAACGCAATGGGTATCACATGTACGGCGATCCCTGGAAAGAACAGCGATTCTGGGGGGACTAAGTGGCGGCAACCGGGGAGCGAAACGAGGAACGAAAACGAAAACGAGGTTGGCGGATTACCCGTCAGGTTTCTTGAACACGTTCTCCCGGTAGTACTTCAATTCCGCAATCGATTCGCGAATGTCGGCCAGCGCACGGTGGCCGCCGCCTTTGTCAGGGGCCTTTTCCAACACGCCGGGATTCCAGCGGCGCGCCAGTTCCTTGATGGTCGAGACATCGACATTGCGATAGTGGAACCAGGCCGCCAATTCCGGCATGTGCTTGTGCAGGAACGCTCGATCCGCGTGCACGCTGTTACCGGCGAGCGGGGCGTGACCGGGTTCGGGGATATGAAACTTCACAAACTCTAGGACCAACTGTTCCGCCCGGGCGGCCGACAATGGCGATCGCCGGACTGCTTCGGTCAAGCCGGACAGATGGTGCATCTCGCGGACCACGGGGGCCATTTCTTCGAGGGCCGCTTCGTCGGCATGGAGGACGAGGTCGGGCCCTTCGATGGTCTCTTCGAGGGAACCGTCGGTGATGATCACCGCGATTTCGAGGATCACGTCGACCTCGGGGTCGAGTCCGGTCATCTCGAGATCGATCCAGACGAGCGGCAGATTCATGGATCAGACGGTAGCCGAGAGCTCACAACGCGAATGATGGATTTAGACTTTTCCGTGAGCCCCAGTCGGGTCGGCATTGTCGATCCCGACGGGTGCATCGGTAACATCGTCGCTCGAGGTTGCCATGAGTCTTTCCATGACCTGACTGCGGGCGCCCGGCATGCCGAATCCGGTCACGATGTCCCCGGAGGTCAGCACCGTGTTGCCCTCCGGCACCAGCACAGCCCGTCCTCGCCGAATCGCAACGAGCGTGCACCCGGCCGGCCAATGAACTTCTTTGACGGGTCGACCGTCGGCCATCGAGCCGCCCGGAATGTGAAATTCGAAGAATTCGGCATCGGGCCTCGCCCACAGGCCTGCACGTTTTCGCCGGAGCTCGGTTTCGGTCACCTCGTTGAGAGCGTGGTGGTAGGCCTTGACGGCTGTTTCTCTTCGGAACATTCCCACCAGCCGGCTCGGATCGTCCTCGTCGACGACGGGCAGACGCCCGACACCAAGCGACGCCATTCGTTCCAGCGCCAGAGAGACGGGAGTACTTTTGGTAACCGTCACCGGTCGGGGCGTCATTGCGTCCGAAGCCGTGACCTGATCCGACGGACCTCCGGAACGGACGATGTCCGTGATGGTCATGACGCCGACGAGCGTGTCGTTGTCGTCGACCACCGCCAAGCCGTGGTGCCGGTTGCGGTCGAGCAGCGCCTGCACCTCGCCGGTGGTCATCGCGGGGCGGATTACCGCCCCGCGCGGAGTCATTACTTCTCCGACCGCTACGGTGTCGAGGAGGTCGACGTCGCTGGTGCGCAACAAGCGGATCCCACGTCGGACCAGCGGGATCGTGTAAACGCTCTCCTTGTGAACGCGATCGGCGATGAGGGTGGCCAGCGAGGTGGCCAGCATGAGAGGAAGCACCAGCCCGTAGTCGCCGGTTAGTTCGAAAACTATGAGAATCGAGGTAAGCGGCGCGCGGGCAACAGCCGCAAACGTTGCTGCCATGCCGACGATGGCGAAGGCCCCCGTGTCGAGCTCAGATATCGACCACACCGTCGCCAGGAGGGCGGCCAGACCGGCCCCAACCGTTGACCCTATGAAGAGGGCAGGCATGAAGTGGCCGCCTGATCCGTGAGAGCCGAGGGTCCCGGCCGTAGCCAGGATCTTCAGGCCGGCCAGGAGCAGGAGCACCCACCAGGCTACGGCCAGTGGTTTCCCACCCACCAGTTCCTGGATGAATTGTTGGCCGGTCCCAAAGATCCGGGGCTCGACGGCGATGATGCCCGCTACCGGTAACCCGAGTACCAGTGGTCGCAGCCAGGGTCGTTTCTCGAAAAGAGGAATCGTGCCGTGCACCCCATCGAATGCCTTGAGGAACAGAAACCCGAATCCGGCCGCCACAATCCCGAGCGTTGCGTACAAGAGCAACTCGCGGGGGTCACCGGCTTGGTGCGGTATAGCCGACAGGATGCGTTCTTGTCCGACGAGAGTTCGCGTCGTCACGGCGGCCGTGACCGACGCGATGACCACTGCGTTGAGGTGACGGATGGCGAAGTTGCCGAGGATCACTTCCATGGCGAACAGCATCCCGGCGATCGGTGCGTTGAATGTCGCGCCGATTCCGGCGCCTGCTCCGGCCGCGACCAGGCTGCGAACCTGATCCTCGCCCAACCCTGTGTGGCGTCCTATCGACGACCCGATGGCAGCCCCAATCATCACCGTCGGCCCTTCCCGACCTGCCGATCCACCTCCGCCCAGGGTCAGCGCGGTAGCCAGGATCTTGAGACCTATCGACCTAGTGGGGATGTATCCGGCTCGCACGGCGAGAGCGGCGGTGGTCTCGGGTACGCCCGAGCCCCGCACCTCCGGGTAGCGGCGGGCGAGGAGCCAGGCCAGATAGAGCCCGGCCGGAACGGTGAGCATCACGAGATACTGTCCCAAACCCGACCAGGCCTCGAGTTCGCGGGTACCTCGACTGATCAGGTCGATGGCGGCGATCAAACCTGCTCCGCCCAGTCCGGCCAGCAATCCCACGACCAAAGAGAGGGTAATGAAGACGGCCGTTCTCCGGGGATCTGCCAGCCTGCGCAGGCGACTCTTGATCACCTGGATGAACCTAGCTCTTGTCTTCCCCTGACGAGCGAAGCGAGTCGGTCAGGACGGAGGGGGGCCGTTCCCACCAATCCCGCCGAGGCATGATGTCACGAATCGCACCGTCGGGCGATTCGGAGCTACTTCCGGAAGTCCTTTGGCCCCCGCAAGACCCGCGCCGGAAGCCGGATGATGGCGCCAACCAACTCGAGCACACCCTTGACCGAGACCCCAACCAAGCGGAAAGGCAACACCACGAGCCACACGATGGGATACGCCAGCAGCGCCAGCAGCGCCAGCGGCCAGGCAACAGCCAGCAAGATCAGCCAGAGTATGAAGCCAACCATCAGCTCTTTGCCATCTTGCGGAGTACCGTGTGGAGGATGCCGCCGTTGCGGTAGTACTCGACCTCAACCGGGGTATCAGCCCGACAGATGGTCGTGAAGTCCACGGTGGAACCGTTCGGATGTTCGGCCGTCACGATGACCTCTTGTCTGGGGCGGAGGTCATCATCGATGTCGATGGAGAAGATCTCGCTTCCGTCCAGGCCCAGACTGTCGGCATCCTGGCCCGCCATGAACGTCAACGGCAGGACTCCCATACCGACCAGGTTACTCCGGTGAATCCGTTCGAAGCTCGTTGCGATCACGGCCCGGGCCCCGAGTTCGTAGGTGCCCTTGGCCGCCCAGTCCCGGGACGAGCCCATCCCGTAATCCTTCCCGGCGAGGATCACCAGGGGTATCCCGGCCGACTTGTAGTTGAGGCTGGCCTCGTAGATGGTTTTGACTGTGTCGTCGGTGAAGTCGGTGGTGAAGCCGCCCTCCTTTTCGGGTGCCAGTTGATTTCTGACCCGGATGTTGGCGAACGTGCCCCGGGTCATGACCTGATCGTTGCCGCGTCGGGAGCCGTAGCTGTTGAAAAGGCGTTGTTCCACGCCATGATCGATCAGGTATTGGCCGGCAGGCGAGTGTTCGGCAATCGACCCGGCCGGGCTGATGTGGTCGGTGGTCACCGAGTCGCCCAGCTTGGCCAGCACCCGGGCACCGTGGATGGGGCCGATCGGAGATGGATCTGGGGTCAACCCCTGGAAGAAGGGTGGCTCTTGCACGTAGGTGCTGTTCACGTTCCAGGCGTACAGTGCGTCGCCGGTCGTCTCGATCGCTTTCCACTCGGCGGAGCCCTCGAACACATCGGCGTATTGGGTGACGAACTGCTGGCGGGTGACCGACGAAGCAACGATGTCGTCGATCTCCGACTGGGTGGGCCAGAGGTCGCGCAGGTACACGTCGGAACCGTTCGGGTCCTTGCCGATCGGCTCAGTGGTCAGGTCAATGTCGACGGTGCCCGCGAGGGCGTAGGCGACCACGAGCGGGGGAGAAGCGAGGTAGTTGGCCTTCGCGTCGGGTGAGATACGCCCTTCGAAATTCCGGTTACCCGACAGAACCGAGGTGGCCACCAGGTCGTGGTCGTGGATGGCCTCGCGGATGGGGTCGGGGAGTGGACCCGAGTTACCGATGCATGTGGTGCAGCCGTAGCCGACCAGATAGAAACCGGCAGCCTCGAGATCCTCGGTCAGTCCGGCCCGATCGAGGTAGTCGGTGACGACTTTTGAGCCGGGAGCCAGTGAGGTTTTGACCCATGGTTTGCGGGTCAAGCCGCGCCGGCGGGCCTTTCGAGCCACCAGACCGGCACCCACCATGACGCTCGGGTTTGAGGTGTTGGTGCACGACGTTATAGCGGCTATCACCACATCCCCGTTATTGAGGGAGAAACGCTGCCCGTCGTAGTCGACGAGTACCTGATCGTCCTCCTGGCTCTCTTCGGCGATCGGTCCTCCCTCGTCTTCCCACTCGGTGACGGTGCCGGCGGCAGCCGGGCTGGGCTTGCCAAACGTGTTGACCAGGTCTTGTCGCCACTGAGCTTTCATGCCCGACAAATCGATCCGGTCCTGGGGCCGCTTCGGACCGGCCAGGGCAGGCTCAACGGTTGACATGTCCAATTCGAGCGTCGAGCTGTACACGATGTCGTGCGACTCGTCACGCCACAAACCCTGAGCCCGGTAGTACTGCTCAACCGTCTCGAGGAGAGCTTCGTCGCGCCCGGTCAGCCGCATGTATTTGAGGGTCTGGTCATCGACCGGGAAGAAACCCATCGTGGCTCCGTATTCGGGGGCCATGTTGGCGATCGTGGCGCGGTTGGCGAGCGGCATGTCGGCCAACCCGGATCCGTGGAATTCAACAAACTTCTCGACGACCCCGTGCTCACGCAACATCTGGGTTACCCGCAGCACCAGATCGGTGGCCGTAGTCCCCTCGACCAGGCGGCCGGTGAGCTTGAATCCGACCACCTCGGGGATCAGCATGTAGATGGGTTGGCCGACCATCACTGCTTCTACCTCGATGCCACCCGCTCCCCAGCCGACCACACCGATTCCGTTGATCATGGTTGTGTGCGAATCGGTACCGACCAGGCTGTCGGGATACAGCTCCCGACCGTTGTCCCACACCACCTGAGCCAGGTACTCGAGATTGACCTGGTGGACGATACCGGTGGCGGGCGGGACCACCCGAAAGTTGGTGAACGCCGACTGTCCCCACTTGAGAAACTCGTAACGTTCCCGGTTCCGTTCGAACTCATGTTCGGAATTGATCTGCAAGGCCATCCCGCTGTTGAAAGCGTCCACCTGCACCGAGTGGTCGATGACCAGGTCACACTGAACGAGGGGATTGACCTTCTGAGCGGAGTCCGGGTCCCCGGTCATCCGCACCACCGCCGCCCGCATCGCCGCGAGGTCCACTATTGCCGGCACACCCGTGAAGTCCTGCAACACAACCCGGCCGGGTTTGAAAGGGATCTCGGTCTCCGCGACCTTGCGAGCATCGTAGGAAGCAAGCGCTCTAACGTCATCGTCTCTCACCACAACGCCGTCGTAATTGCGCAACACAGCTTCGGTGAGCACTTTGATCGAGTAGGGGATTGTGTTGATATCGCCTATGTCGCGGAGCGCGTCGAGGCGGTAGATGGTCCGTTCGCCGAGAGGCGTGGAAATCGACGTGCGAGCCTGGAAAGGATCGAGAGCGGCGTTGCTCATGGTCACCTCAAAGAAGAATGGCCGGATTCTGCACCAGTCTACCGCCGGTGAGACCTACCCTTGGAGTCCGGGGCTTTGCTTCCCCGCCGCCAAGAGGCATAATTGCGGCTCCACACGTTCATTTCTTTTCCGAGGAGTACACCAATGGAAGTCACGCTGCGCGCTGAGACCGGGCGGACCCAGGGAAGTCGCCCGTCACGGCGCCTTCGTCGAACCGGCCAGGTTCCGGCCGTCGTATACGGCAAGGACATCGAGGCCCAGGCGATTGCCGTTGATGGCCGCGAGTTGCACGGAGTGTTGCACACGGAAGCCGGCCTCAACGCCCTGATCAATTTGGAAGTTGACGGAGCCAAGAAACGCCTGACCATGGCCAAGGTGGTAGACCGGCACCCGGTTCGTGGTGAGATCACGCATGTCGATTTTGTGACCATCTCACTGACTGAGAAGACCCGGGCCGAGGTGATGCTCGACCTGCAGGGTGACCCGATCGGGGTTCGCGAAGGCGGGATCATCGAGACGATCAACAACTCAGTGCTCGTGGAAGCTCTTCCCACCGACATCCCGACCAGCATCGTCATCGACGTGACCGACTTGAACATCGGCGACACGGTCCGCGTCTCCGACTTGCCCGTCATCGAGGGAGTCGAGTACGTCGATGATCTGGATGAGCCGCTCATCACCGTCGTGTTGCCTGCCGCCGAAATCGCCGCGGAAGAGGAACTCGAAGAGGGCGAGGAGCTCGAGGAAGGCGCAGAGGGCGAGGAAGGCGAAGCGCCGGAAGACGAGGAGAGCGGCGACAGGTAGCCCCTCGGGTCGGAGGGCGTTATGCAGGTGATCGTCGGCCTCCGCAATCCGGGCCGGGAATATGTCGGTACCCGGCACAACGTCGGCGGCGAAGTTGCAGAAGAGCTGGCGGCCCGATGGAATGTCCGCCTCAAACGGGGTCCGCTGCGGGTGAGAGCCGACCTGGCCAGACACCAGGTGCACGACCATGCGGTGGTCCTCTCGGTACCGCGCACCTTCATGAACACATGCGGACCTGCGGTCGTCTCGGTGCTCCGCTACTACAAGGCCGGGCCGGAAGATCTTCTCGTTGTCCACGATGACATTGATCTGCCGTTCGCCCGGTTGCGGCTGCAGCACGCCCGGGGAACCGGCGGTCACAACGGAGTGAAGTCGATCGTCCAATCGCTCGGCAACAATGAGTTTCACCGGTTGAAGATCGGCGTGGGACGCCCGCCGGGTCGGATGGATCCCGCCGCATTTGTGCTTCGTCCTTTTGCGAAGTCCGAACGGGAGGAAGTCGATTTCGTGGTTAGGGATGCGGCCGAAGTGATCGAGCGGTGGATCGAAGATCCTGATGAGGCAGTGCAGATCGCGGCGCGACGGAGATCGCCTGAGTCCTGAGCCGTGAGAGTCCAGCCGGCGCTCGCAGTTTGAGCACGGAAGTCGGCCTGAAGGAGGCGGAATGGGCGAATACGTAGGAGCGCTCGATCAGGGCACTACCAGCACTCGCTTCATGGTGTTCAACCACAGCGGGCAGGTCGTGTCCGCGTACCAGGAGGAACACAAGCAGATATTTCCTCAACCAGGATGGGTCGAGCATGACGCAGCCGAGATATGGGATCGGTCCCGGCTGGTTATCGACAAAGGCCTCGAGCGAGGTGGATTGCGCCCGTCTGATCTGGTATCGGTAGGCATAACCAATCAGCGGGAAACGGTGGTCGTGTGGGAGCGTTCTACCGGTAAGCCGATCCACAACGCCATCGTCTGGCAGGACACCCGGACCGCCGGCCTCTGTAACGAGCTTGCGGCCCAGGGCGGGCCCGATCGGTTCCGCTCCCAAACCGGTTTGCCGCTCGCAACGTACTTCTCCGGACCCAAGGTTTCCTGGCTACTTGATCACCTCGAGGGGGCCCGGTCACGAGCCGAGTCCGGTGAGCTGTTATTCGGCACGATTGACAGCTGGGAGTTATGGAACCTCACGGGTGGGCCGTCTGGTGGCCGGCATCTCACCGACGTGACCAACGCGTCGCGAACCCTGCTCATGAATCTGGCGACGCTCGACTGGGACGACGACCTACTCGGCGCCGTCGGAGTGCCACGTGCGATGCTTCCTGAGATTCACCCGTCCTCTGAAATCTATGGCCGGGCGGTTGGTGTGCTCGAGGGAGTGCCTATTGCGGGCATTCTCGGAGATCAGCAAGCGGCCTTGTTCGGGCAGGTTTGCTTCGATGTCGGTGAGGCCAAGAACACTTACGGCACGGGGTGCTTCATGCTGTTGAATACAGGATCCGACCCGGTTACGTCACAGAACGGGCTGCTGACGACGGTCGCCTACCAGGTCGATGGCGAGCCGGCGATCTACGCGCTTGAGGGTTCGATCGCCATTGCGGGGGCCTTGGTCCAGTGGCTGCGCGACAACCTCGAGATCATCGATTCGGCGGCGGAGGTAGAGGCACTGGCGCGCTCGGTCGCCGATAACGGCGGTGTCTACTTCGTGCCGGCCTTCTCCGGTCTTTTCGCCCCCCACTGGAGGAGTGACGCCCGGGGCGTTATCGCTGGGTTGACCCGGTTCGCCACCAAGGGCCATCTGGCCCGAGCGGCTCTGGAGGCCACTGCCTTCCAGACCCGTGAAGTACTCGACGCGATGAACCTCGACTCCGGGGTGGAACTCACCTCGCTGAAAGTCGACGGGGGCATGGTTTACAACGACCTGTTGATGCAGTTCCAGGCCGACCAGCTGGGAGTGCCCGTATTGCGGCCCGTGGTCGCAGAAACCACAGCGCTGGGGGCCGCCTGCGCGGCGGGCCTGGCGGTGGGGTACTGGGATGGGTTCGACGACCTGAAAGCCAATTGGGGCCTGGACCGAGCGTGGCAACCTGTTACGATCGGATCGCAGCGTGATGAGCTGTACGCTCGATGGAAGAAGACGGTGAATCGGACCCTCGACTGGGTTTAGTTGGCCCGGGTGAGCGACCGGTAGCCTCAGGGGAACCAATACAGAGTGAGGAGCGGATGAAGGTCGTTGTTGGGTTCATCAATAGTCCGGCGGGTGCGGCGGCTCTTGATAGGGCCATCGAAGAGGTGCAGCTCCGCCAGGCTGAGCTGGTCGTCGTGCATTCGATGGAGGGCGGCGACAAAGAGGAAGCAGAAGAGGTCCTCGCCTATCGGGTCGAGCTCGAACAGATTGAGCAACGGCTCACGAGTCTGGGCGTTCCCCACGAGATCCACGAATACGTGCGCGGGCAATCGCCGAGCGAAGACCTCATTCAGTGCGCCAGGGACGAAAACGCCGAACTCATCGTCATCGGTTTGCGGCGCCGGTCGGCAGTCGGGAAACTCATCTTGGGGAGCAACGCTCAGGAGATTCTGCTCGGCGCCGAGTGCCCGGTGCTGTCGGTGAAGGCCACCTATTGAGCATCGAGCCAACGGCTTGACGGTGACGTAACAAGGCTGGCCCGTCGCTCTATCGCTGCGACCCGACCACTTCACCGGGGAAGACTCCTAACCTGGCGTGATGCCCGATTTCACCTGCTCAGATTGCGGTGCGACGTTCTCTCTGTCGAGGTCCGTCGTCGAGCGCTATCCGGGCTGGCAGCCGTCGCGGTGCTTCGAATGCCGGGACCGTGTCAAGGCGGTGCAGGGCGGTTCCGGAACCACCCGAACCAAAACCGGGGATCCGATGTCCGGGGTGTTCACAGACGGGGGAGCCTCTCCCAACCCGGGTCCCGGTGGGTGGGGAGCCGCCTACGTCGTCGATGATGTTCTCATCGCCCAAGCGTACGGTCACGATCCGGCCACCACCAACAACCGTATGGAACTGACCGCGTTGATCGCTGCGCTCCGTCTGGTGCCTTCCGGCCTGGCCGTAGTGGTGTACAGCGACAGCAACCTGGCCGTGCGGACGATCAACGAGTGGGCCGCCGGTTGGGAGAAGCGGGGATGGAGGCGCAAGACCGGTCAAGTGGAAAACCTCGACCTGGTCAAGACTGTATATGAAGGGTTCCGCCGACGACCGGAACTCGACCTGCGGTGGATCAAAGCGCACGCCGGATTCAAATGGAACGAGTACGCCGACCAGCTGGCCAACCGTTGGCGAGACGGTGACTGAGCGAATGGGCGCCGTGGGGCTCGTCATGTCAGACTGAGCCGACTTCGTCGAGAGGGAATCCATGCCGTATAGGACGATCATCGAACCGTTCCGCATTCACAGTGTGCAGGCCATCGATTTTCCGACCGGTGAGCAGCGGCAGGAAGCGCTGCTTCGAGCAGGCTACAACCTGTTCGGATTGCACGGCGATGAGGTAATAATCGATCTCCTCACCGATTCGGGCACCGGAGCCATGTCCGCTCAGCAGTGGGCGGGGATGATGGTTGGAGATGAATCGTATGCCGGCAGCCGGTCGTTCTACCGGTTGCGAGATGTCATAGAGGACCTCACCGGTCTCCAGGAGATAATCCCCACTCATCAAGGTCGGGCGGCGGAGAAGATCCTGTTCACCACGGTGGTCAACGAGGGCGATGTGGTCCCCAACAACACACACTTCGACACGACACGTGCCAACGTCGAGTATCAGAATGCCGAGGCCCGGGATCTGGTCATATCCGAGGGAATCGATCCCTCCTCGGAGGCTCCCTTCAAAGGGAACATGGATGTCGTAGCCCTCGTCCGGACCATCGAAGAGGTTGGGCGCGAGCGGGTGCCGCTGATCATGGTCACCGTTACCAACAACTCCGGTGGCGGTCAGCCCGTTTCGATGGCCAACCTCCGCGCCGTGCGGGAGGTATGCAATCGCTACGAGATTCCGTTCTTTCTCGATGCCTGCCGGTTCGCCGAGAATGCCTGGTTCATCAAACAGCGGGAGGAGGGGTACGCCGACCGAACGCCGAAAGAGATCGCCCAGGAGATGTTCTCGCTCGTTGACGGATGCACGATGTCCGCCAAGAAGGATGGATTATCGAACATCGGTGGGTTCTTGGCGATGAACAACCCGCATGTCGCCCGGCAGTGCCGGAACCTGCTGATCCTGACGGAGGGCTTCCCAACCTACGGCGGTCTGGCCGGATACGACCTCGAAGCGATTGCCCAAGGGCTGGTCGAGGTTTTGCAGGAGGAATATCTCCGGTACCGGATCCGATCGACCGGCTACCTGGCGGACAAGGTGAGCGGTGCCGGGGTACCTATTGTTCGGCCGCCGGGCGGTCATGCCGTCTATCTCGACGCGAAGAGTTTCCTGGGGCACATCCCTCCTCACGAGTACCCGGCCCAAGCGTTGGCCGTCGAGCTCTATCGCGAAGGTGGGGTACGGGGGGTGGAGATCGGCTCGGTGATGTTCGGCAAGCCACAACCCGACGGCACCGAGCTTCCGGCCGCTATGGAACTGGTCCGTCTGGCAGTTCCGCGCCGTACCTACACCCAGTCGCACATCGACTATGTGGGAGAAGTGGTGATTGCCGTGGCCGAGCGGGCCGAGCATTTGCGCGGCTATCGCATTGTCGAGCAGGCACCCTGGCTGCGCCATTTCACCGCCCGGTTCGAGCCGGTGTAGGAGGGTCTCCCCCCTGGCGAGCGAAGCGAGTCGGTAGGGGGGAGTACCGCCGAAGGCGGGGAGGGGGCCGGCCAACCATCAACCCGGCTTCTAGCCCGCTTGGCTCCCAGCTTCTAGCCAAAAATGTGGTAGGCCTGGTCGCTGGTCGCTGGTGGCTGGTTCCGCCCTCTTCTGCGATCTGTATGGTTTTGGGTAAGGGCCTTCCTCAGGACCCGGCGAAAGGAGCTGCGGATGATCGGTCCGGACGATGTCCACGAGGTCTTGACACGTCATCAGCTGGTCGACGGATACCCCGTCGTATTGGATCTGGAACGGTCCGAAGGCGTCTGGTTGCACGACGCTCGAAGCGGCAAACGCTACCTCGATGCCTTTTCGTTCTTCGCCTCCTGGCCGATGGGATACCGTCATCCGATGTTGCTCGACCCGGAGTTCCAGGAAGAGCTCCTGCGGGCCGCAACCACCAAAACATCAAACTCCGACGTATACACCGTCGAGATGGCCAGGTTTGTTGAGGCCTTCGCGACCAAGGTCACGCCGGACGGGTTCCCCCATCACTTCTGGGTATCGGGTGGCGCTCTCGGCGTCGAGAACGCCCTCAAGACCGCCTTTGACTGGAAGGCGCGCAAAATAGGACGAACCAGCTTCGAAAGCAACGTCAACGATCTGGTGATTCTCCACTTCCGTCAGGCATTCCACGGCCGCACCGGCTACACCCTCAGCCTGACCAACACTCGACCCGACAAGATTGGCCTCTTCCCCAAGTTCGATTGGCCCCGGGTCCACAACCCGGCCATCGAATTCGACCTTCAGGGCGGGATCGCCAACAACATCGAGGCGGAGGAGGAGCGGGCCTACGACGACATCGAAGAGGTCTATTCCCGGTACGGGAACAGAATCGCTGCCATCCTCATCGAACCGATGCAGGGAGAGGGTGGCGACAATCATTTCCGCGGCGAGTTCCTGGCGGCGTTGCGCCGGATCGCCGATGAGCGGGATTCGATGCTGATCTTCGATGAGGTGCAGACCGGGTTCTTCGGCTCCGGGAAGCCCTGGATGTGGCAGCACTACGAGGTGAAGCCCGACCTCGTGGCCTTTGGCAAGAAGACCCAGGTGTGCGGGTTTTACGCGTCACCGCGGGTCGATGAAGTGGTGGACAACGTCTTCAGCCTTTCGAGCCGGATCAACTCCACCTGGGGTGGCAACCTCGTCGACATGGTGCGGTGCCGTCGGTTCATTGAAATTTGCGAGAAGGAGGCCCTGTGCGCACAGGTCGGCGAGGCAGGCGATCGCCTGATGGCCGGACTGCGCACAATCGCCAACCGCACCGGTGTGATATCCAATATCCGGGGTCTTGGGTCTCTGGTGGCCTTCACCGCGGACACACCGGAACGGCGCGGTCAGATCCTTGGTGACATGTTCGACAATGAGTTGATTGCCTTGCCGTGCGGCCCGAACTCGATCAGGTATCGGCTTCCCTTCGTGATCCAGCCCGATGAGGTCGATGAGATCCTCAACCGAACCGAGGCAAGCTTGCGGCCTCCGAAACGCGAGCACGCGTTAACCCGCCAGGAGAAGGGCGGATAGGCTCGCTTCGCTCGCAGTCTTAAGTAGTCAGACATCGGTTACCGGTCCGCGCGGGGCTCGGGTTATGGCTACCGGCCGCTGATGGCTCCTGACTACTTACTCTGATCCTGGCCTTGCTTTTCGGCTCGGCGTCGGATCTCGACCCGGATCTCCTGGATCTTCTTCTCAAGAGCAGCGCGGCCGCTCGAACGGTCGATGGCCTCGTTGATCTTCATGACGTTCTGCAAGTCGATGCCGGCCCCGCCTCCTCCGCCCCCGGCACCGGTGGCGCCACCGGTATGGGCCATGTCGAGGTGGTCTCCGAGAAGAGCATCTCGGTGCCGTTCGAGATCGGTCAACCTGGCAAGCAGATCGTCCGTCGAAACCGTTCTCATGTGCAGAGGGCCGGCGAGGGCACGTAACTCAACCTGGCGATCGTGCAGCGTAACCCGTTCCTGGAAGGCATCGGCAGGGAGTTCGTAGAGCTGCTTCTGGATATCCGACAATTCCTTGCGTAGCTCTTCGAGGGAGTCCGGAACTGAGGCGTGCACGGTTTCACCTCCGTAGCCACCCCTTATGCTACCGGAGGACCCGGCGCTGATCGCCGAGAACCGACGGCTGAGAACTGATGACTGCTTCTGTATCATCACGGCGCGACCATCTCGAGGAGACCAGTGAAATCCCTGCCCAACCTTCTGGCGGTGGCGCGGATCCTGATGACGCCGGTGATCATGGCGCTCGTCATGGCGGAAGGGACCGTCGAAAACAACTACACCTATGCAGTGGTGCTCTTCACCATTGCGGCTTTCACTGATTTCCTTGACGGTTTCTTTGCCCGGCGTTGGAATATCGGCACCGTCCTCGGCGCATTCCTGGACTCCACGGCTGACAAACTCCTTGTCACGGGGTCGCTGCTGGCCTTGATTGCCGTGGACCGGGCGTCCGTGTGGGTGGCGCTGATCATCATCATCCGCGAGTTCACGGTCATGGCTTTGCGCGGCATGGCCGCGCTCGAGGGGCAGGTGGTGAAACCGTCGATGTGGGGCAAGGTCAAGGCCAATGCCCAATTCGTCGCCATCGGTTTGGCGATGTTGCGACTGGCCGAGCCGTGGGGACCGCTCTACCTCGACGAGTGGGCGATGTGGTTCGCGGCAGCCATCACCATCGCCTCCGGTTGGCAATACGTTGCGAGCTTCTGGTCGGTCGTTCGGGCTGCCGATCGGTCATGAGCACCCTGGTTACCGGGGGTTCCGGCGTGGTCGGCCTCGCTCTCCTGAAACAACTCGTGTCCCAAGGCCGGGAGGTGCGGGCACTGGTCCGCTCGGACACCGCCGCGGCGACGGTGGCGAGACTGGGGGCCAGACCGGTGCGCGGGGACATCCTCGACTTCAGCGCCGTTGCGTCGGCCATGGACGGGTGCGACGTGGTGTTTCACGTTGCCGGCTACAACGAGATGTGCCTGGCAGATCCAGCGATGCTGTTCCGGGTCAATGTGGACGGTTCCCGCAACACGCTGCGGGCTGCGGCCGCGGTGGGTGCTCGGAGGATGGTCTACACGTCCTCGGCCACGACTTTGGGGGAGGAGCGCGGATCGGTCGGGAATGAACGGTCGCCACACCGTGGCTGGTTCCTTTCCAACTACGAACGCTCCAAGTACGAAGCGGAGCGAATGCTGCTCTCCGAGAAAACCAGCGTCGAGTTGGTGGTGGTCAACCCGTCTTCCGTGCAAGGTCCGGGACGGGCCGCGGGGACCGGGAAGTTGTTCCTGGACCTGATCAACGGAAGGATCCCGGCGGTGGTCGATTCCCACTTCAGCATTGTCGACATCGATGACTGCGGCAGGGGTCATCTCCTGGCGGAAGCGAGCGGCCTCGCCGGTGAGCGCTATGTGCTGAGCGGGTTCACCCTCTCGACTGAGGAAGCCGTTGGGCTCCTCGAAGAAGTGACCGGGCTCCGGCTTCGCCTTCCCACCTTGCCCGGCTGGCTGGCTATGGGAGGTGCCGGCATTGTCGAGATGGGTTCCCGGGCGGTGCGGCGCCGTCCCCGCTTTTGTCGGGAGATGATGCGCGTGATGTCATTCGGTCATTCCTACGACGGATCGCGAGCCGTACGCGACCTCGGACTCGAGTACACGCCGGCCCGCCAGACCGTCCGACGGACCATCGAGTGGTTCGTTCAGGAAGGACTGGTCACGAGAGAGCTGCCAAGGATGTAGCAGCTCGTTCCTCGCTGCGTTGTACCTCGTACCCAACGCTGTCTGCCCGCCGTGTTATGCGAAGTACGAGATACGAGGTACGAGGTACGAGCCCCAGAGCGGCTTCTTTCTCCCATGACAACGACCACCCGGCTGGGAGGCTGAACCGTCGCTGGGGGGCATTGCGATGAGATAGCCGGTTCAGTTTGGGGCCTAAGGTGGTCGCTGTCGTCATCGAAATTACCGCACCTAGGCCTGATTTCCGCGGAAATCACTAGGTCGGGCGACCTAGCGAGCCTTTCTTGCGTCCTAGGAGAGGGTGGGAGCACCGCTACGCTCATCAAACGATGCCCGCCCCACTCGCACCTCTCGTTGATCGGTGGCGGCCGCAGAACCTCCCGAAGTTACCGGGTCGTCTGGTCGTACCGCCGGCCGCCCGCGCCTTTTTTCTGGCAGGTATGGCGGCCCACAGCACCGGTCCCCTGTTGGCGATCGTGCCCGGCGAGCGGGACGCCGAAGAACTAGCGGAGGACCTCGCCCTTTTCCACAGCGCGGTGGTTCTGATGCCCGCCTGGGAGACCCTTCCATTCGAGCATGTGTCACCCAACGCAGCAACGATGGCTCGAAGAGCCGAGGCTCGCCACATGCTGGTTGCCGGTCAACCGGGGTCTGTTGTGGTTGCGTCGGCGCGTTCCGTGTCCCAACGGATCAGCCCCTCCAGCACTGAGCCGCTATCCGGCCGGGTTGATGAGGAGATCGGGTTCGACCGCACGATCGAGTGGCTGGCGCACGCGGGGTACCGCCGCACCGACCGGGTCGAGGCGAGGGGTGAGTTCTCGGTCCGAGGGGGGATCGTGGATCTCTTCCCCGCCCAAGCGGACGAACCGGTGCGGCTCGACTTCTGGGGCGATGTTGTGGAGAACGCCCGAGTGTTCAGCACATCCAGCCAACGATCCGTCGAGAAGTTAGAGAGATTCGTCGCGTATCCGGCCCGGGAGTTTCGCCCGGATCAGGTTGTTTCTGCTGGTGCCCGGCTGCTACTGGAGAAGGAAGCGTGGGCCGCCTCGACCTGGGATCGGCTGTCCGAAGGCGTTCTGTTCTCCGGGATGGAGTCGTGGCTCCCTTGGCTGGCTCCGCCCGTCACCGCTCTATCGGAGCTGGCTCCGGGTGGGTCGTTGGTCGTTTTCGATCAGGTGAGGGCATGCGACAGAAACCAGGACTTGCTCAAGGAGGAGGGGGAGTTGGCCGCGGCGCTCGCTCCTACCTGGGGCCATGGGGCGCCCGAAGCCGGCGATCATCCCGCTCTCTATCTCGATCTGGACGAAGCGCTAGCGGGGCGCATCATGCTCGAAGCGCCGGCGGCGGCCGCTGGGCCAGACGACCGTTCGCTCGAGATCCGTGGGTTCGACGCAACTCCCGGCGATGCGGATTCGGTTGCTACCGGCCTGCGACGCCTCTTGGAGCGCAAAATGGATGTGGTCGTGGCGATGGATGGGGCGGGGGCAGCGGATCGGGTTGCCCGCATCCTCATGGAGGCTGGATTGTCGATGACCAGGGCCGACCGACTCGATCGGCCTGCCTCGGTCGTCCTTCCCGTTGGGATTCATCGCGGGTTTGTATTTCCCGATCGGGCCGTTGCCGTGCTGGGAGAACAAGAGGTGGCCGGGCGCAGGCGGGCTCATCGACGGACCAGGCCACGCCGGGTTGCCCAGGACACGTCCGGTTATCGGGACCTCACCGAAGGCGACTATGTGGTGCACTATCGCCATGGGATCGGGAGGTTCGAGGGCCTCGCCGCCCGTACTATTGCCGGGGTCGAGCGCGACTACCTGGTCGTTGGCTTTGCCGCAGGCGATACATTGTATGTCCCTACCGACCAGCTGGCGGCCGTCCGCAAATACACGGGCGGCGAAACCCCTCGCGTGTCGAGGATGGGAGGCTCCGATTGGTCAGCCACCCGGTCGAAGGTACGCAAGGCCGTGGCCTTAGTCGCCGAACAGGTGGTTTCGCTCCACAGGGCTCGGGCGGCTGCGTCCGGGCATGCGTATGCGCCCGACGCTCCCTGGCAGGGCGAGCTAGAAGCAGCTTTTCCCTTCGAGGAGACCCCCGATCAACTGTCCGCGATTCACGACGTCAAAGCCGACATGGAGCACTCCGGCCCGATGGACCGCCTGGTGTTTGGTGACGTCGGTTTTGGCAAGACCGAGGTGGCCATTCGAGCTGTCTTCAAGACGGTCATGGAAGGGAAACAAGCCGCCATCCTTTGTCCGACGACTCTGCTGGCCCAACAGCACTTCCAGACGTTCTCGGAACGTTACGCCCCGTATCCCGTTCGGGTCGAGATGCTGAGCCGGTTCTTGACCTCCAAGCAACAACGGGCCGTGGTTGATGGCATCGCCACGGGTGAAGTCGACGTTGTGATAGGGACGCACCGGCTGATCAGCGACGATATCAGGTTCAAGGATCTCGGCCTGCTCGTGATCGACGAGGAACAACGCTTCGGAGTCAATGCCAAGGACAAGGTCAAACGCTTTCGGGTTGGCGTCGATGTGTTGACGTTGACGGCGACGCCCATCCCTCGGACTCTGGAAATGGCGCTGACCGGCATCCGCGATGTTTCCCACATCCGCACTGCTCCGGAAGATCGTCACCCGATCCTCACCTACGTCGGTCCTTTTGATGAGCAAGCCATCTCGGCTGCCATCCGGCGCGAGATGTTGCGAGAGGGTCAGGTGTTCTATGTGCACAACCGCGTTCAGTCGATAGAACGGGCGGTTGCTCATCTGCGGGAGCTCGTTCCCGACGCCCGGTATGCCGTAGCTCATGGGCAGATGAGTGAGGGTCAGCTCGAACAGGTAATGATCGACTTCTGGAACCGCGAATACGACGTACTGGTTGCTACCACCATTATCGAGTCGGGTCTCGACCTTCCGCAGGTGAATACACTCATCGTGGAACGGGCCGACCTTCTGGGTCTCGCTCAGCTCTACCAGTTACGCGGCAGGGTAGGACGATCGAGCCAGCGAGCCTACGCCTACCTCTTTCACCCGACCGGGTTGTCTTTGAGCGAGGACGCGTACCGACGGTTGGAGGCGATCGGAGAAGCGACCGATCTCGGGTCCGGGTTTTCCCTCGCGCTGAGAGATCTGGAGATCCGAGGAGCGGGCAGCGTCCTCGGCGAGGTGCAGTCCGGCCACATCGCTGCGGTTGGTTTCGACCTGTATACGGAACTGGTGGCCGAGGCGGTGCGCGAGCTCGAAGGTAAGCCGGTGGAGAGAGCCGACCGAGCCGAGGTGAGAATAGATCTGCCGGTAGATGCCCACTTGCCTGATGACTACCTGGCGGACCAGGGGGCGCGGCTAGAGGCCTATCGCCGGCTGGCCCTGGCGGCGACCGACGATGAGGTGGAGGACGTGGGCCGTGAGTGGCTGGATCGCTATGGTCCCATGCCCGTCGCAGCGGCGGCCTTGCTCGCCGTCGCCCGGTTGCGCGTCGAGGCGCTGCGGGTGGGAGTTACCGAGGTTGTCAAACTGCACGACGAGGTGCGCCTGGCCACCGTCGACCTCTCGGTATCCCAAGAAGTGCGGCTGTCGCGAATAGCCCCGCGGGCAGTTCTCCGGGCAGCCGAAGGGGTGATCTTCCTTCCTGCCCCTCCGGAGAACGAAATCGTCGGGGAGCTGCTTGCCTTCCTGACCGAGATGTGGCCCGCGGCAGAGAGTTCCTAGTTCTTCGATCTTCGTCCGCGGTCACCGCCCCCCTGAGGCGCAGGCAAAGCCTGAGCCGGTTGAGGGGAGGCGGCGAGCCCGGTGAGGGCTCGGCGGAGGGGTCGGTTCCCAACCACCAAGCGGGACCCCCAAGTTCCCCGACTTCCCACTTCCTGTTGCCCGGCTCCCTGCCTACCATTGGCTTTCACTTCCAGTTCCGTGACAAAAAGGTGATTCTGGTGCGCAAACTCGTTGTCCTGCTCTTTGTACTCGCACTGCTGGCTGCCGCGTGCTCGGGCGGCGGAGCGATCGTCGCTACATTCAACGGGACGGACATCACGTTGGGTGAGGTCGAGGCGCTTCGCCCCGATACCGCAACGGTCGCCCGTCAGGACTTCGCCGATGATCTCTTCGTGCTGATCTTCGAAGAAGCCCTGCGTCAGGGAGGTCGAGAACTGGGCGTCGTGGAGGATCAAGCAGCAATCGATACCTTCTACGCCGACTATGTGGCCAACGTCGAGGGCACCCTCAATGAGTTCCTGGAAGCCAACAACATCACTGAGGAGACCTTGCGCCACTTTGCCTTCCAGCAGGTGATCATCCCGACAATCAGGGAGAAGCTCGCCGAAGCATCCGACCCCGTCGACGAGGCAGACATCCAAGCCGCCTACTCCGAGCTGCTGCCCAACCTCACCACGGTGTGCACCCGACATATTCTCGTGGCAACCGAGGACGAAGCAACGGCAGTACTGGGTCGTCTCGACGGAGGTGAGGATTTCGGCGACCTAGCTGCGGAACTCTCCACCGACACCGGATCCGGAGCCAACGGCGGGGACGTGGGGTGTATGACTGAGGCCGAGATGACACAGACCTTTGTGGCTCCCTACACCGAGGCGGCCCTGACGGCTCCGATCGGCGAGGTCACCGATCCTGTTCAGTCCGATTTTGGCTACCACGTGATGATCGTTGATTCCCGCGACTCGCAGCCGCTCGATGAGATCCGGGTCGATCTCGAGGCGGCGCTCATCAATCAGCAGGGCGCCGGCCTCTTCGACGAATGGGTGGCCCAGAGGTTAGGGGCGGCCGAAATCGTCGTGACCGAGCGATATGGGACCTGGCAAACCGAACCTTCCTTCGGGGTAATCTCCCCAGCCTGATGGCTGGACACATCACCATTGTCGGTCTCGGCCCGGGCGACTATCAGCGGATTCCCGCCGGGACCAGGAATTTGTTGCTCAACCCCGACGTCCGGGTGATCGTCCGCACCCTGGAACATCCCGCCGCCCGTCATCTCAGTGAGCTCAGAGCTGTGGAGAGCGGCGACGATCTCTACGAGTCGGCAGAGACGTTCGACCTTGTCTACGAGGGTCTGGCCGAGAGGGTGGTGGAAGCCGGTTCGGCGACTCATGTGATATTCGCGGTGCCGGGCAGCCCGAACGTCGGCGAACGCACTCCCGGGCTGATACGCGAGTACGCCTCCCGCGCCGGGGTTCCGGTTGAGGTGTTGGGCGGCGAGTCCTTCCTTGACCTGGCGCTGTCTGCAGTCGGAGTGGATCCGATCGGCGATGGATTGGTCGTGTTGGATGGCCACCACCTCCCGGATCCGTTGCTGCTTCAGCTGCCGACCATCATCACCCAGGTCGACGTCCCGATCCTTCTCATCGACGTGCGCGACAGGCTCGCCCGGCTGCTACCGGACGCGACGCCCGTCACCGTTCTGACAGACCTGGGCACCGCCCAGGCTCGCGTCGAGACCATTGCGCTCGAGGCGCTCGGGGGAGAACACGCCGGCCTCCGCACCTCTCTGTTCCTGAAGGCTATGCAGGTTGGGCTTCCCGGCCTCATCGGCACGATGAAGCAGCTTCGGGCGGAATGCCCCTGGGACCGGGAGCAGACGCACCACAGCCTCGTCCGGAACGTTGTCGAGGAAACCTACGAACTCGTTGAAGCTCTTTCGCTGCTTCCCGTCGAAGCCCCGGCCGGCCGCCCGGATTTCGTCGCGTATGACGAGGTCGAGGATGAGCTGGGTGATGTCCTCCTCCAGGTGCTCTTTCACAGCACCATGGCCAGCGAGGCCGGGGCTTTCGACATCGAAGATGTTGCCGAGCGCTTGAGAGAGAAACTCGTGCGCCGCCATCCCCACGTGTTCGGGGACGGTGAGGCAGCAACCGCTCAAGAAGTCCTCCAGAACTGGGAGCGGATCAAACAAGACGAGAAGCAGCGGTCCTCGCTGATGGATGACGTGCCCGCCGGGCTGCCGGGAATGGAGCGAGCCGCCAAGCTCCAGCGCCGGGCAGCCACCGTTGGCTTTGATTGGGAAGGGCCGGCCCCCCTCATGGACAAGGTGCGCGAAGAGGTGGCAGAACTCGATCAGGCGCTCGGCGATCGAGTGGAAGCCGAACACGAGCTCGGTGATCTGTTGTTTTCTGCCGTCAACCTGGCGCGCCATCTTCACATCGACCCGGAGGTGGCGTTGCGGCGGGCGGTCGCTCGGTTTGGGGAGCGATTCCGCCGGATGGAAGAGTCGGGCGACCTGACGCCACTGAGTCCTCTCGAATTGGACGAGTTGTGGGAAAGCGCCAAAGCCGAGCTCGAGGATTTCCCGGAGAACAGGAGCAATCATGGCTAAGGTTGCCACTAAGGAGGGTCCATGACCACGATCGAGGTGATCAGGGCCCGTGAAGTCCTCGATTCCCGGGGGAACCCGACCGTCGAGGCCGAGGTGCTCCTCGCTGGCGGCGCCTTCGGTCGAGCCGCGGTTCCGTCGGGAGCATCGACGGGGGCGCTCGAAGCTGTCGAGCTTCGAGATGGTGGAGACCGCTACGGCGGCAAGGGCGTAACGCGGGCCGTTGCCAATATCCACGACGAGATCGCACCTGCCTTGATCGGCAGGAACGCCACAGATCAAGAAGCCCTCGACCAGATCATGCTCGATCTGGATGGGACACCCAACAAAGCCAGGTTGGGCGCCAATGCCATCCTGGCCGTCTCGTTGGCTGCCGCCCGCGCCGCATCCGCAGCCCTCGATATTCCGTTGTTCAAGTATCTCGGAGGACCGTCCGCTCGCGTTTTGCCGGTCCCTTTCCTCAATGTGTTGAACGGTGGGGCGCATGCAGCCAACTCGGTCGATATTCAAGAATTCATGCTCGTTCCCGCCGGTGCTCCTAGCTTCCGCGAGGCACTGCGGGCCGGCGTTGAGGTTTACCATGCTCTCAAGGCCGTCCTGGCGGGGCGCGGGCTGTCCACCAACGTTGGCGACGAAGGCGGGTTTGCTCCCAACCTGTCGAGCAATCGTGAGGCGCTCGAAATCCTGTCCGAGGCGATCGGCAATGCCGGTTACCAGCTGGGGGACGACATCGCCCTGGCGATGGACGCGGCAGCTTCGGAGTTGTATGAGGGCGGCCGTTACGTTCTGTCGGGAGAGGGGCGCGAGTTCGGCTCCGAAGAGATGACCACCTTCCTCGAAGGTCTGCTCGACGATTTCCCGCTGGTCTCGATTGAAGACGGTCTGGCTGAAGATGATTGGGACGGTTGGAAATTGCACACCAAGCGGATGGGGAACCGGACCCAGCTCGTCGGTGACGACATCTTCGTGACCAACGAGAGCATCCTCCGCAGAGGGATCAAAGAGGGAATCGGCAATGCCATTCTCATCAAGGTCAACCAGATCGGTTCACTGTCTGAGACGCTTCACACGATGGAGACGGCCGAACGGGCCGGCTACGGGCGGATGGTCAGCCACCGTTCCGGCGAAACGGAAGACGCATTCATTGCCCATCTGGTCGTGGCGACCAACGCCGGCCAGATCAAAACCGGGGCCCCGGCCCGGGCCGAGCGGACCGCCAAATACAACCAGTTGCTCCGGATTGAAGAGTATCTAGGAGATCAGGCTCGCTATGCCGGCTGGGAAACCTTGGGGCGTCGCTCGTGATCCGCGCAACGACCAAGACCAGGGTGGTCTCGGGCATAACCTTGCTGCTGGTCGTAGCGGTTGCGCTCGTGTTCTCTAACGTCTTCCCGTTCCGGCAGATTCTCGCCCAGCAAGAGCTCGTCCAGCAGAAGGAGGAGACGCTGGCTGTGTTGCGGGAAGAGAACGCCCGGTTGACGGCGACCGCTGGTTATCTTCAAACGGATCAGGGAGTCGAGAAGATCGCCCGTCAAGACTTTGGTTACGTCCAGCCGGGCGAAGTAGCCTACGTTGTCGTGGCGCCGCCTGGAGAGCAGGTGGAGTTCACACCGCCGCTGCCCGACCCGATCGAGGAGCTCGATAGCGTTTGGTGGCAAGGAATCTGGGATTTCCTGACCGGTCGCGATCTGCTCGGTTAGGAGACTCCCAATGGACGACCAGCAGGTGGCGGCCGTTCAGCTCGAGCGGGCGCTCCGCGCGCCGGTCGACGTAATGTTTCGGTGCCCTCTCCATCTACCGGTGGTGGTTGCGGTCCCGCCCCTGCTTGAGGACGGCACGCCGTTTCCGACTCGCTATTGGCTGACTTGTCCACTGGCTCGAATTCGGGTGGGGAGGCTCGAGTCTGTCGGTGGTGTGAGAGCAATGGAACGGTGGGTGGAATCGGACCCGGCCATCGAGGCCCGGTTCCAGGCCGCAGGAGAACGTTACGCGGCGGAGCGTGACTCGCTGGTTCCAGAAGACGCTTTGCACCGGCCATCGGGCGGAGTGGCGGGGAGCGAGCGAGGCGTCAAATGTCTGCATGCCCACTACGCCGACCATCGAGCCGGCCACGACAACCCGGTCGGAGAGATGGTTACACCGTGGGTCGAACCGCTTGATTGTTCGGCGGGCTGTGTGACTGAGGATGATCGAGGCGACGTCGTGCGGAACCCGATGTGGCGGGAACCGAAGTAGTCGTCAGTGATCAGTCATCAGTTCGGAACACCGATTACTGATTACTGATTTCTGACTACTGATTACTGATTACTCGAGCACAGCTCGCAGCTTTTCCCATGTGTCGGCCAGATCTTCGGGAATCACGCGGGTTCCGCCGACGGTGGTCATGAAGTTGGCGTCGCCTTCCCAGCGGGGGACGAGGTGCAGGTGGAAGTGGCCGGGAACCCCCGCCCCGGCGACGCGTCCGAGATTGGCGCCCAGGTTGAACCCGTCCGGCGACATGGCTGGCTGCAGGGCGCGCTGAGCGACGACGAGGGATTCCCACAGTTCGGACCGTTCTGAGTCGTTCAGGTCGCCCGGATCCGCGATATGACGAAAAGGGGCGATCATCACGTGGCCGGTCGTGTAGGGGAAGCGATTGAGGGCGGTAAAAGCCGTATGGCCTCGAGCGATAATGAGGGATTCGCGGTCCGGTTGATCGGGCAGACGGCAGAAAAGGCAGCCATCGGGTTCCGGGTCCCCGGCTCCCGTTATGTAGGTACTGCGCCATCCGGCCCAGAGGTGGTCCATACCCGTGAGGTTACTGTTGGTTGGTATGGCCAAGGCCGTCGAGCTTCTATCGTTCATCTAGGGTTGCAGAGTCCAGGCCCGGGTGACGTAATTTGGCAGCCGTGGCGGACTTAAAATCCGCTGCTCCGAAAGGAGCGTGTGGGTTCAAATCCCACCCCGGGCACAACAAAAGACCAGGCAGCGGGTCTAAACCGTCTCGACAGATTGGCGCTTGGTCACAGAATGGTCACGAGCGGGGTCGAACACTCGCTTCTCGATGCACCAGGTCGGCCACTCGAGCCGCAGCGTCGTCGTCTAGGCCCTGTATGGCGTGGCTGTATACGTCGAGGGTGAAGGCGACGGAAGCGTGGCCCAGCCGTTCCGACACGACCTTGGGGTGGACGCCTGCTTGCAGGGCCAGTGTGGCCCAGGTGTGGCGGGTGTCGTGGAACGTGATGCGGGTAGAGCCCCATCTGGCGACCCGGCGTTCGAATACTTTGGAGACGGCTTCCGGGTGATAGTGGACGCCGTCCGGCTTGGCGAAGAGCAGGTCGCCGTCGCGATACCCGTCACCCACCATCAGGCGTTCTTCGAGCTGGGCCTTTCGGTGCCGACGGAGCAGTGTGGCCGTTTCCGGATCGACGCCGACCTGTCGACGGCTACGGTCGGTCTTGAGGTCGGAGAACTCAGGTACATGGCGGACGACCCTGAGTTGTCGCACCAACC
>Ga0224512_10000546_pt1 | contig 39420 bp, 33 predicted proteins | sample SF_May12_sed_USG_4_FD_169103 | JGI IMG/M metagenome (GOLD analysis project Ga0224512, IMG submission 169103) | Sediment microbial communities from San Francisco Bay, California, United States - SF_May12_sed_USGS_13 | ecosystem: Environmental > Aquatic > Marine > Sediment | place: USA... | reverse complement strand
CCGCGGCCAGTTCCAGCAACTCGGGATCGAGCGTCTTGCGGTTGCTCACGACCTCCGAGAGCGGTGTGCCAACGATGTCTCCATCGCGCTGGCCCACGAGCACACCTGCTTCTCCTCGTGCAAGCTGCTCCGTAGCGGCGTTTGCAAGTCGCGTTGCCAAGAGACGATCGAATGCACCTGGCGTCCCGCCCCGTTGCACGTGACCCAGCGTCGTCACCCGTAACTCAAAGCCGAGTTGGTCCTGGTGCTCGGCGAAGTGCTGCGCGAGTCGCTGCGCATCGTACTGATCGCCTTCCGCCACCACCACAATCGCGTGCGACTTGCCACGCTCATACGCATCACGCAGCTCCGCCGCCACCTCATCGGGGTCGGTCTCCACCTCCGGGATCACGACGGCCTCCGCACCGCCGGCAATACCTGCCATGAGTGCTAGATACCCGCTGTCTCGCCCCATGACCTCCAGCAGGAAGGCACGCTGGTGTGACGAGGCGGTGGTCTTGAGCCGGTCGATCGCCTCGAGCGCGATGTTGAGCGCCGTGTCCACACCGATCGTGATATCGGCGCCGTACAGGTCGTTGTCGATCGTCGAGGCAACACCCACTACGGGGAACCCCAACTCATGCAGCGCGTGCGAACCCTGTTGCGAGCCGTTGCCGCCGATCACAATGAGCCCGTCAATGCCCTGACGACGCAGCTCTCGCAGCCCCCTGCTCCGGCCCTCGGCTGTCTTGAACTCTTCTGAACGCGCGCTCCCCAGGACGGTCCCGCCCAGTTGGACAATGCCACTCACGTCGCGGGCGCCCATCTCACGCATGCTTCCGCTGATGAGCCCCTCAAATCCGTGGCGGATGCCGAATACCTGCCAGCCTCTGGCGACCCCCGTCCGGACGACTGCACGGATAGCAGCGTTCATACCGGGGGCATCGCCCCCGCTCGTCAGGACGGCAATTCGTCGTATTGTCATCGAGCTCTCGATTGGTCGTTTTCGCTCCCAAAGCTCTACCGAAGGCCGGCGGCGAGCAAGCTGCCGGAAATGCGACACCGGTTAGAGGATCGCCACCAACTCGTTCAAGGATCCACGGATCCGTGCCACGTCGCGACGTGCCGTGTCAGGCATGGCATACCATGCGGGCGGCTCGATTGCGCGCCCGATTACTGGTTCCACGACCTCAGCGAACTTGCACGGATGTGCTGTCGCGACGACGATCCCCGCGGCGGCGGCGTGCTCGCCAACCGCGGTTTCGAGCCCGAGCAAGCCCACCGCCGAGTGGGGATCGACCACGTATCCGAACCTGTCATGGACGCGCGCGATGCAGGCTCGCGTCTCGGCATCGTCGGACGTATGACCGATGACATCCCGACGCATCGCACCCCAGTCGCCGCCGTAGAGTGCGAGCATGCGGGGGAAGTTGCTCGGGTTCCCGACATCCATCGCGTTCGAGATGGTGCGCACGGAGGGCCGCGGCTCGAAGGTACCTGTCTCCAAATAGTCTGGCACGACGTCGTTCACGTTTGTCGCTGCCACAAACCGATCGATGGGAACGCCGAGCCGCTTGGCCAGGAGACCCGCCGTGAGGTTGCCGAAGTTGCCCGACGGAACCGACACGATCAGACGTCCAGCCCCAGGCGGTAATTGCGCCCAAGCGTGCACGAAGTAGCACACCTGCGGCAACAGACGCCCGACGTTGATCGAGTTGGCCGAGGTGAGGCGCAATTCGGATCGCAACGCGTCGTTTGCCAGCGCCTCTTTGGCGAGTCGCTGGCAGTCGTCAAAGGTCCCTTGCACCGCGACCGCGATGACGTTGCCTCCCAGCGTCGTGAACTGCTGCTCTTGAAACGGACTGACCTGGCCTTCTGGGAACAGCACGACGACACGGGTGCCGGCAAGGCCATAGAAGGCATGTGCGACGGCACCGCCAGTGTCTCCGGACGTGGCGACGAGAACCGTCAGGGACTGGCCCTCGGTGCGAGCGAGCTTAGCCATCAGCCGCGCCATACACCGCGCACCGACATCCTTGAAGGCCAAGGTTGGGCCGTGGAACACCTCGAGAACGAAGACGCGTTCGCTGAGCTCGATGAGTGGAATCGGGAAGTTCAGCCCATCCTGCCACACGGCCTCGAGCATTTCGGTGGAAAGCCCTCCGTCGAGGAGCCGTTCCCCGACAGCGACCGCTGTCTGGCGCAGCGGACCGCCGCGTAGCGCATCGAGTTCTCGCTGAGTGAACGGCACGAGGGGCTGCGGCATGTAGAGCCCACCGTCGGGTGCCAGTCCCCGGAACAGCGCCGTCCGCAGATCAGTGCGTGGCGCTGAACCGCCGGTGCTCACATAGCGAACGTCTACCACTGCGGCGTTCGCTCCTGTTCGCCGAAGCAGAGTACCAGCCGGCTCTCGTGTGAGTGTCCCATCTGCTCGAAAAGAGTAGTCAGCGACCCGATACAGAGCTAGAGCGTCGCGTTTGCCAAAAGGGGGGCCGCCATCCTAAACTCCCGACAACTGCACTCCGGATCGATCATGCGCGACCAACTCGAGCGACGGCTTCGCGGATTGAAGTGTCTCGTCGGCAACACACCGCTCCTCGCGATCGACCTCACGTACCGTGGCGAGAAGCGTGTGATCTACGCCAAGGCGGAACACATCAACATGACGGGCAGCATCAAGGACCGGATGGCTCTGCACATCATCCAGCAGGGATATGCCAAGGGCGTGCTCGAGCCGGGGGACCGCCTCGTGGAGGCAACGAGCGGGAATACGGGCATATCAGTTGCCGCCATCGGTCGGGCCATGGGGCACCCCGTCACCATCTTCATGCCCGATTGGATGAGCGCTGAGCGCATCAATCTCATTCGGAGTCTCGGCGCAGACGTTCATCTGGTGAGTCGCAAGGAAGGTGGATTTCTCGGGAGCATCGAGCGGGCCGAGAAGATGGCGGCGGCTGGTGGCCACGTGTTCCTTCCACGGCAGTTTTCCAATCGTGACAACATCGATGCACACGCGGCCACAACCGGCCCCGAAATCTGGTGGCAACTGCGGTTCAGAAGCTTCGTTCCAGATGCTTTCGTAGCGGGAGTCGGAACTGGGGGAACCGTAATGGGGGTTGGCCGATTTCTCCGCGGTCAGGACCCCAGTGTGAAGCTCCATCCGCTGGAACCCGCGAACTCCCCCACTCTGTCGACCGGTCATCGCGTGGGCAAACACCGGATTCAGGGCATCTCCGACGAGTTCGTTCCGCCAATAGTCGACCTGGCGTTTCTGGACCGCGTCGTGAGCGTGGACGACGGAGACGCGATCCTCATGGCTCAGAAGCTCGCCACCGCTCTTGGGCTGGGCGTTGGGATCTCCTCGGGGGCGAACCTTCTCGGGGCGCTCCAAGTGCAAGACGAGCTCGGATCAGAGGCGGTGGTCGTCACCGTTTTTTGCGATGACAACAAGAAGTATTTGAGCACCGATCTTCTCGCCGACGAGCCCGTCAGGCCGGATTTCCGCGCCCCCGACGTCGAACTGGCGGGCTTTCGTGGGTTCAAGCGCGTGTGCCACACGTGCTGTGACCCCATCGAGTGCTTCGAGAGCATGCCGTCGGATGTCGTGGCGGCCGAGGAGACGTTGCCCCCGTGTCCGCGGAGGGTCGGGGCGGCGTGAGCGGGGGACAGAGGGGGCAGGGCGGCAGCGGCAGAGCTGCAGTCGTCTCTGTCATCTGACTCGTCGAGATGTTTGTAACCGCGGCCGGATGGCAGATGCCGATCAACTGACAAGTGACTGAAGCCTATAACTGTCAACTGATAACTGGCGGTTTCCTCGTTAGCTCAAGGCGTCCACTCGACGTGGATCGCTGTCCGTAGTCCATCGAAGTGGATGCGTTCGGACTCCTGTACCAGGAATCCGCTCACGCCTCCCGCCTGCCCGACAACTGCAAACCGTGGGGTGATCTGATACCGCAGGTCCACACCGCCGCGGAGCGATCGGCCTGCCAGTTGCAACGGCGAATCCTGCGCAGAATTGCGCAACTCGCCGCGAGGGGTCACGCTCACATGCCGCGTGATCGGTAGGAACCAACTCATACCAACCCCGATGAGATTCCCGCGCGGCAGCACTGCGGCTCCTAGTGCCGTCTCTTCCAGTTGTGGGCTGCCTCGCCAGACGTCAAAGCCGTACACGAAGAGTGACGTATTGCCGATGCCCTGATTGATCGAGAGGTAGCCTACGATCCGATTGCCAATACCGTTCTGCGTGCTGTCGCCTTTGAGATCCTTGGCACGATAGGAGTAGATCGTTGCTGCCCGCACGTACGTCCGCTGACCAAGCCGGCCTTCGACCCCACCACGAACCCGCACTTCCCGCCCAGGTTTCAACGGACTCGTACTGCCGGTGACGGCGGTGTACCGGAACGCTTCCCGCACCGTCGCACCGAGTCCGATCGCCCACGACCCGATGGGGACGGCTCCGGCGAACCCGAGCCCTACCCTGCCACCGCTTCCCACGCTGGGCGAGACGAAACCGATGATGTCGCTGGCAAGCGCGCCCAATACCGAGAGCTCGTCACCACTCACTGTCGTGATGCCCGTCGGGATGGCGCCGGTCGCCAACACAGTGAGTCTGCCGGGAATGACATTCCAAGAAACGCGCGCCTCAGTGTCTAGGAACCCGGAGAGTTTCTGGTCAGCCAGTTGCTGCCGATCGGCTGATCGAAGCACCACGTGTGCGTAGCCAGTGGACAGCGCCACTTCGCCTTTGTCCCCAATGGGCACCGTGATCCCGACCGGCACCGTGTACTCGTTGATGCGTTGGAAGATGAGACCGGGATCGAAGCTGTATGTCTCGGAGAAGAAGGCGACGCGTGTCTGAATCGGGACTTGCGCCGGCGCAGCCACAGCGCACAGGGACACAGATACGGTCGCGATGACGACGCGCGCGGTGTTCATGGCAACCGGAAGATGATCCGGATACGCCCGGTCAGTGTGACCGGGGTCCCCTGGATCGTCGGCGTGGGTGGTGGGTCCTGCGCTGAGGTTTGCGTACCGGTCACCACCGGTGTCTGGGTGGCCGCCACTTGCTCAGCCTGGATCGACGCGATGTCGCTCACCGTCGACGCAATCGGATTGACCGGAGGGGGCGTGGTCGCCGAAGGCGTGGCTACGGTCGGAAGGGGTGCGGGGGGTGGCTGCGCTGCCACCGTTACGATGGCCCCTGGTGCCGCGTTCTGCACCGCCGTAGCCACCGAAGTCGCCTGATACTGCTCTCGCGCCGCCTGGAAAGCCGGATCAGCCTGTACGGCCTCGCGGTAATGCAGTGCGGCAGCGTTGTAGTCCCCGAGGTCTTCCGCTATCAGCCCTCGCGAGTAGGAGAGGAACGCGATCAGGTTCTGCGTTCCATTTTCGAAGATCAGTCGCAGTTCAGCTTCCGACAGGAAGTACCCCAACTGGTTGGCGATATCGATCACGACCAGTTTTTCGAGCTCGAGGAGACGCTCGAGCTCGCCCGTCTGGACCGCTGGCGCGGTCACTTCGCCGTCGGAGAGCACAACACTTGCCTCGAATCGCGTCTCCTCTTGGACCTCAATGACCGCCAAGCCTTGCACCATGCGCCCGGCCTGGAGCATGCGTCCGACCCGTGCCGCCGTTGATGGATCGACGCGGTTTGTCCCCCCGAGTCGCATCTCGTCGAGCAATGCAACAACCTGGAGACGCTCGACCATGCGAAACCGCTGGAGCAACGCGAGATCGGACGTGAGGATCTGTGCGAGACCACGCGACAGCGGTTCATACTGCGGATCGCCCACGATACTCACGGGGAGCACGGCAACGATGTCTGGGTCAGTCGGCTGAGGTGCCAGCTCGGCTTCGCGCTCGAGCGCCAAGCGTGCGAGTGCGTTGGCTCGGTCCCGCTGCGCCAGCACCTGACGGGCCCGCACCGAGGGTGAGCCTGATCCCTCCGGGAATGTTGTGAGATACGTGCGATAGACGACGAGCGCCTGATCCCACTCACCCGCTCGCTCGAGGCACTGACCGACGATCATGGGGCCGACCGGCGCCTCTGGCCGGAGGGTCATGCCTTTGCGCGCCACCACCAACGCTGAATCGCACTGCCCTCCGGCGAACAGCGCCGCTGAAAGCCGAAAGACGACATCGGCATTCGTGGGGTTCTGAGCGACGCGCCGTGCGAGCGACGGGATTTCGTTAGGGGAGACGGTCGCCGGGCGCTTGGCCGCACAGCCGCCGATCACCGCAGCCCCCAACAACAACACAACCGCACGTGCGACCTGTCGAGTCCCGCGATGACTCGCGATGGCACCACTCATAACGTCACTCCAAACCGGCACCGACACGGAAAGCTGAGCACTCAGGCTAGAAAGCCATTTTGCGCCCCGCGGCAGGCGCCGTCAAGGCAAGCCTGCGGCCTCCGATGGATTAGCAAGACTTGCGCCGTGTTCGGCTTGCCCGGTGCAAGAGTGAAAATCGAAGCCAGACGCGTGCAGGACAGCCCAGCGGAAGGGTGGTGAACCGCCGACCAGCGTGGAAGGAAGGCTTGTTATTCGGTGAGGGATCGATACAAGGCGCGGATGTGGTGTTCACGGAGATCTTGGACGCATTCCCACAGATCGCCCTCGGTCGCGGCGCAGAAGATCTCGGCCGTGGCTGGTGTGACACCGGTGTCGTCGGTGGGTCCGAACAGCAACCGACCGCGCCACGTTCCGTCGTCAGCCCTGTGCAGCTCCAGCCGAACAGGCACCGGTCCTCCCCCGTAGTGGATCGGAGGGAGGTCGTGGATGACTGGTTCTGAGGGGCTGGGTTGGCCGTAACGGAGCGGGCTCCCCGGCATCTGCACATGACCTGGTTGGTTTGCGCAAATATAAAGCCATTCAGCACTTACGCAACACCGGGACGCCACAATTCACCCCCAAGACATGCGTTCCGACGGCGGTATGCTGCAGGCGTTCAACAGTCTGCCGTTCTCGAAACAGCCTTCTCCGGATGGCTCGTGTCGAGAATTCGTCTAGGAGGGATAGATCGGGACTGGGCAGAACGTCGCGGCGAACAAGACCATGGTGATCCACCCCGCAAGCTGTCGCCTGAGCGTCAGCGGACGGTGCCTGTCGAGCACTTGCGGGTGGGCGAGGCGGCCTCGTCCGATCACAAGGATGATGATTGCCCACGTCCACCAAAACCACGCGATCCAGGGCGACGCGGCGCGACCTGCCACGAATCCCAGCACGATGAGGCCAAACCAAGCCGCACCGCTCACCATTTCCTGTTTTTGGCCCAGCAGTGCGTAGAGGATGTGCCCACCATCCAATTGGCCGAGTGGAAGGAGGTTGAGCGTCGTAACGAAGAGCCCAAACCATCCCGCCACGGCAAGGGGGTGGAGCAGGACGGTTTCGTCACCGACAATCATGTGTCGCAGCGCGTACAGTATCGGAGAGTCCCCGAGGTACAGCTCGATGTCGGCGAACATCACGAGCTGGCTCGACGGCCCAGCATCTGGAAACACCTGCGATCGCGCCAATCCGACGGTAAGCGCCACCATGGCCACCACGAACCCCGCCCACGGCCCTGCCGCGCCGACATCCAACAGTTGCCGCCGATCGACGACCGGACTGCGTAGGCGAATGAACGCCCCAAAGGTTCCGATGAAGTTGAGGATCGGCGGTGCCGGCAGGAAGAATGGTGGCGATGCATTGATGCCGTATCGCCTGGCGGTCAGATAATGGCCGCACTCGTGCGCGAGCAGGATCGCCATGAGCGCCATGGCGAAATCGAGACCTGGGCGTAGCGCCGTGCTCTCAGCGACGAGAAGGCTCCACAGTTCCGGAACACGGGACATGTCCACGGAGAACGGGAACGCGAGGGGCAACGATGAGCCGGCGAGCAAAGTGCCACCCATCCACACCGTCAAGAACGTTGTGATGAACAACAACGCGTGCAGCCACCATCTCTCACGTGGCGGTGGCACAAGCAACCGAACGAGCGCCAGACGCCCCTCCCCATCACCCCGCACCCAATAGTGCGTGCCAGGCCAATCGGCCAGAGCCCGCTCGAACTCGGCGGACGGTGCCCGATGCTCGGGCGCGACCACGGCATCGATCAGCACGCGGTCACGCGCGACGGTGGTACGCCACCACAGGAGGTACGGTGCAAGTTCCTTCATTTGGCCCCTTGACGCTTCCCTCGACGGGCCCTATGATTGGCCCACCTGCTCACCAGCAGTGATCCCCGTAAGCGATCATTCACTTTCCCAACGACATGTCATGCGCCCGGAATTCGGGCAACACAACTCGTCTTTCAATCTCTCCATCCGACGGAGCACGTAACACCGTGGACATCGCGGAACTCAAGCGGAAATCGGCGGCTGAACTTCATGAGTTGGCCGAAGAGTTGAACATCACCAACTACTCGGGCCTCCGCAAGCAAGACCTGATCTTCCGCATCGAACAATCGCTGCTCGACTCCGATACCGTCCTTCGGGGCGAGGGCGTCCTCGAGATTCTGCCGGAGGGCTACGGCTTTCTGCGCAGCCAAGACTGGAACTACTTGTACGGACCGGATGACATCTACGTCAGCCCGAGCCAGATCAAGCGATTCGACTTGCGCACCGGCGATACGGTGTCGGGTCAGGTTCGACCTCCCAAGGAGGGAGAACGCTACCTGGCCCTGCTCAAAGTCGAGAAGGTCAACTTCGAGGACCCGGAAAAGGCAAAGCACCGTATTGCCTTCGACAACCTCAAACCCCGCTACGCCGACCGCCGCATTCGACTGGAGCGCAAGGATGGTGATCTGTCGATGCGGGTCATGGACCTGCTCACACCGGTCGGTTTCGGGCAGCGAGGACTGATCGTCTCCCCACCGAAAGCCGGAAAGACGATCCTGCTCCAGAAGATCGCGAACTCGATGTCGGAGAATCACCCGGAGGCAGTTCTCATCGTCCTGCTGATCGACGAGCGGCCGGAAGAGGTAACCGACATGGAGGAGAACGTTCAGGGAGCCGAGGTCATCGCCTCTACGTTCGATGAACCGGCCGACCGGCACGTACAGGTCGCGGACATGGTGATCGAAAAAGGGCGCCGCATGGTAGAGCATGGGCGCGATGTCATCATCCTGTTGGACTCGATCACCCGATTGGCGCGTGCTCACAACGTCGTCATTCCGCACTCTGGAAAGATTCTGTCCGGTGGTGTGGACGCCAACGCCTTGCAGAAGCCGAAACGCTTCTTCGGCGCAGCCCGGAACATCGACCAAGGTGGGTCGCTCACCATTATCGCCACCGCACTCATTGAAACGGGGAGTCGGATGGACGAGGTGATCTTCGAGGAATTCAAAGGCACCGGCAACATGGAGCTCATTCTGAACCGCGGCATCGCCGATCGGCGAGTGTATCCGGCCATCGACGTACAGCGAAGCTCCACACGGAAAGAGGAGTTGCTGCTCGATCCCACTGAGCTCAACAAGATCTATCTGTTGCGGAATTTTCTGGCAGACATGCCCACGGTCGAGGCAATCGAGTTCCTGCTGGAGCGCATGAAGCGAACGAAGACCAACAACGAGTTCTTTGCGACGATGCAGCAGGGGTGATCGCTGATGGCGGATAGGCGGACAGACCGTCACGGGAACGAGTCTTCCATGAACGGACTGACCCTCAAACCGCCAAACCGCCCAAGCGCCTTGCCGTCTGCAGGTCGTCTCCTCGCTGTCGATCTTGGCGCAAAGCGGATCGGTCTCGCACTCTCTGACGAGTCACAGACGATCGCGCACCCTCTCACGACACTCACCCGACGCGCAGGCCGACGGTTTCCGCTCAAGCAGTTGCGAGCTGTCATTGCCGACCATCAGCCGGTCGGTATCCTCGTCGGGCTCCCACTCGAATCCGACGGGTCGGAAGCACAGCCTGCAGCCGATGCGCGATCCGTAGGACGGCTGATCACGGACAAAAGCGGATTGCCCGTGGATTTCCTGGATGAGCGAATGACTACCGCGAGAGCCCTGCGCGCGGTGCGCGAGATGGGCGGTGGCATCCGGGGGCGCAAGCAAGACGTCGATCCGCTGGCCGCGACCACGCTGCTCCAGACATTTCTCGACGGCCGGCGACGATGACCGTGCGATGGCTCACCGCTGTCGCTGCCGCGGTCGCCATGGGGTGTCTTCCGGCTGAAACGGACGTCACGGAGGAAAGCGTCCAACTTACGATTCCTCGGGGGGCGACCCTCGGGGCTGCTGCAGATTCACTCCACGCCCACGACCTGATTTCGTCTCCGGCATTGTTTCGCTTCTACGCGATCATCTCCGGGCGTGAGCGTGCCATTCAGGCCGGTACCTACGACGTCCCCCGCGGAGCGTCGAACCGAGAGATCCTCGCGATACTGGTCGCCGGGCGGCCAGCGGAGGCGCGCCTCGTCATTCTCGAAGGACTCACACTTCAAGAGGTTGCGGACACCATCCAACGGCAGCTCGGCATTCCGGCGGACAGCGTCGTGATCGCCGCGTCCGATTCCGCCACCCGCTCCACTCTCCGGGTGCCGGGACCGACCCTCGAAGGATATCTGTATCCGAGCACCTATCTGGTCCCCGTCGATGCAGGCGCGAGTGATGTGGTTCGGCAGGTGACCAAGGAGTTCGCGCGCCGCTGGCGGCCGAGCTGGAATGCGCGGCTCGAGTCCTTGGAAATGTCCCGCCACGAGATCGTGATTTTGGCCAGTATCATCGAAGGAGAAGTGCGGTACGCACCCGACCGCCCCTACGTCTCATCGGTGTATCACAATCGGTTGCGTCGCGGCATGCGTCTGCAGGCCGATCCTACAGTGGTATACGCCCTCGGACGGCGACGCCGCTTGTACGAGAAAGACTACCTCATTCAATCGCCGTACAACACGTATCAGGTCGACGGATTGCCGCCAGGGCCAATCGGTCAGCCAAGCGACCAGAGTCTCCGGGCAGCGCTCTACCCGGCTGCGAGTCCGTTCCTCTACTTCGTGGCGCGGACCGACGGCCAGCACGTCTTCTCCGAGACCTATGCTGAACACCTCAAGGAGATCCGGGAGATCCGTGGCAGGAACTGACCCGAGGGCGCGCGGGGTGTCCTAGTGACCGATCGCGCTGTCGAGGGCCGTCCGCAGCGCGCGGGCAGCGCGCTCGACCTGACCCGAGCCAAAGACCGCGCTCGACACGGCCACCCCATGTGCCCCGACGGCGATCACGTCTTTCACATTTCCCAGTTGGATCCCACCGATCGCAAGTACCGTCATGGTCGAAGTCGCCTTCGCTGCCAACGCTTGGAACCCGCGGAGGCCAATGGGAGCGCCAGCGTCGGGTTTGGTGTCCGTTGCGAACAAGGCGCCGATACTCCAGTAGTCCACGTCCTCACCGCAGGCCGCGTCCGCTTCGGAGGGCGTACCGACGGACATCCCGATGCGCAGCGCATTGCCTGCCAGCGCGCGGACGGCACTCGGTGGGAGATCGTCCACTCCCACGTGGACGCCAGTTGCGTTGCCCAAGAGGGCAACGTCCGACCGATCGTTGACGTACACGGGAATCGACAAGGCGGCACACAGTTGCTCGGTCCATCGCAGCAGATCACCGGCCGATGCCTCCTTGACCCGCAACTGAATGGCCGTCACACCACCGGCCTCTGCGGCGCGGCACACATCGACCACATGCGCAGGCTCCACTAGGGGCGGGCCGGCAATCGCGAGGAGTCGGAGTTCATCAAGCATGGCACACGAGCCTCAGGCAACGGTTCCTTCCATAAAGATTACTCGCCGAGCGGTTGCTCGCCTGATTGGGGGGCATCCGTGGGTGTACCGCTCCGACATCCATGATGCCGATGTGCCAGCCGGAATTGTGCGGGTCGTGGACCAGCGGGGCCGCGTCCAAGGTCGGGCGCTGTGGAGCCCGACGTCAGAAATCCGGCTGCGGCTCCTCACAACGGAGGATTGCGACATTACCCGAGGGTGGTGGCAGGCGCGGATCGGCGCAGCCCGCGATCGACGCATGCCGCTCGAGTCAATCACCAACGCCTACCGGATCGTGCACGCCGAGGCTGATGGCCTCCCGGCGTTGATCATCGATCGCTACGCCGACCATGCGGTGGTGCAACTGCTCTCCGCGGGACTCGAAGCCGTGCGGGGGGATGTTCTCGGGGCCATCGTGGACGTCCTGAGCCCTGAGAGCATTCTGTTGCGGAATGATGCCTCGGTGCGGCGGCACGAAGGCTTGTCCCTGACCGTCGAGGAAGCATACGGCTCCGTACCCCCACACGTCGAAATCCGTGAAGCCACGCGACGATTTGGCGTCGATCTCCGGTCGGGGCAAAAGACCGGTGGCTTCTTGGATCAACGCGATAACCGACTGCACATGGCCAAGCTGGCGGTGGGACACGCGCTGGACTTGTTCACCTATCAGGGGTGGTTCGCCATCCACCTTGCCGAACGGGCCGACGCGGTCCGAGCAGTGGATACGAGTGAGCCGGCGCTCGAGCAGGCGCGGCACAATGCGCAACGCAACGCCTGCACCAACATCGAGTGGATCGCTGCCAACGCCTTTGACGAACTGCGGATTCTGGAGAGAGCCGGCGCTCGGTTCGACACGATCGTGCTCGATCCACCGGCTTTCGCGAAGCGACGCGACAACCTCGAGCGCGCTCTCGCTGGCTACAAGGAGTTGAACTTGCGCGCAATGCGTCTCCTGACACCGGGCGGGCACCTGCTCACCTGCTCCTGCTCGTATCACGTTACGCGATCACAGTTCCTGGAGATGCTACGAGCGGCTGCTGCTGACTGCGGCCGACGCATCGAGCTCGAGCGGCACATGGGACAGAGCGCTGATCATCCAGAAGTACTGACAATCCCCGAAACTGGGTATTTGAAAGGCGCGCTCCTCCGTGCAGCACACTAGGGCCGTTGACAACTCGACTCAGCTAGAGCGAGGTTGCGGGTCATGCCACCCGCTCGCCTAGCGGTGCCCGACCGCAGCGCGCAGGTGAAGCGCGTTCTCCTCGGTCTCCTCGTCGCCAATCTGGTTGTCGTGGGGGCCAAGTTTGTCATCGCACTGCGCACGGGATCACTTGGAGTGTTGGGTGACACCATCCACTCCTCGGTAGACGCGATGAACAACGTGCTGGCACTGGTGGTGATTTGGATCGCGGCACGGGAACCCGATGAAGACCATCCGTACGGACACGAGAAGTTCGAGACGCTCGGGGCACTCGTCATCGTCGTGTTCCTTTCTATCACGTGCTTTGAAGTCGTCAGGGGAGCCATCTCGCGTCTGCTCTCGGGGAGCGCGCCAGTCACCGCCGGCGCGACCGAATTGATGGTGCTGGGCGTGACGCTCGTGGTGAACGCCATCGTGACCCTGTACGAGACCAAGCGCGGACGGGAGCTCAATAGCCAGATCCTACTCGCTGACGCGTTGCACACGCGTGCCGACGTGTTCATCACCATGGGGGTGATCATCGGCGTGATCGCCGCCCGCGGGGGTTACTGGTATGTCGACCCCATCGTCGCGCTGGCAGTCGCTGCCACGATTGTCGTTCTGGCCTACGGGATCGTCTCGCGCGCCGTCCCTGTGCTCGTGGACCAATTGGTCGCACCACCCAAGCGCATCCAGCATGCCGCCGAGGCGATCGACGGAGTCGTACGAGCCTACGACATTCGGTCTCGAGGCGTCCATGAACGGCGGTTCGCCGAGCTCACCATTTCGGTGCGAGGTGATGCGACGGTCACGGCGGGGCATCAAGTTGCTGACGCGGTCGAGCACCGGCTCCGCAGCGAGCTCGACTTTCACGAAGTTGTGATCCACGTCGAACCGTGCTGACGTCTCCGCACCCCGGGCAACGCCACGCGCGGCTCCAGCGGTCCCTGCGGCAGGAATACGAGGAGTTCATTCTCGAGCGCATCGAGGAGTTCAAGCAGCAGATCTCCCGAGCAGATCTGCTGCTGATCGCCGATGAAGCCGTACGGGAGCTCGAGGTAGGTCCGGATGATCAGCTTCTGCTGACCGAAGTGCTCATGCTCGAGCACGTCGATCGGTTGATCATGCGTCGTCTCAACTTGCCCGGATTTCGCAAGTGGCTTACCCGTCACCGGCGATTGCGGCGCGCACAACGCGAGCCAACCCATTGGGGGCTGGACCCCCGAACGAAACTGGTGGAGCACGCGCGGAGTTTTCCGATCGATGGGACCGCGCTCGTTGTCGGCGCGGGGGCTGCACCCGCGTGCTTTCTTCTCGCCGCCCACGATTGGGCCGTCGTATTCATCGACTCCGAAATCGCACAGGTGGAGGCGGTGGAGTCACGGGCGGCAGCAGAGGCGCTCGCCATGCGGTTCGAGGCCTTCGTGGTCAATCCGGGAACATGGTTTCCGGAAGTTCAGCCGACGCTGGCGGTTATTGATTCGGGGATGCTCGGGGCGTTGGAAGGCCCGGAACGGGACACCCTCCTCCACATCCTCAAGCAACGGACATTATCCGGAGGTGTGCACCACCTTCTCTTCAACGATCATTCTGACAATGTGCTTCCCTTCATGCCCGAAGCGTTGCGGGGTTGTTACTCCGACTGGCATGTGGAGCGAGCTCGCAGCGACCGGTCGAGCGGTTTCATGGCCGTCAAACCTTGAGCTGCGTGCTGTCAGACAGCGTCGGATACAGCCGTGAACGTGAAGTCGCGGATCACGAGCGGCGGCACCACAACGGCAGGGCCGAGGCCGCCTGACTCGGACGCGATCGCGCGCTCGACGGTGCCCAGTGCCTCGACGCGGCTCAACATGCCCAAGACGCTCTCGTTGAACCGCAGATTCTTGACCGCGCGGGTCACCCTCCCGTTCTCGATCAGAAACGTGCCGTCGCGAGTAAGACCCGTGTAGGTGAGCGTTCGCGGGTTCACCGGCCGAATGTACCAGAACCGTGTTACCAGCAGGCCCCGCTCCACCGAGGAGACCAGCTCGTCGACGCTCGCCGAGCCACCTTCCATGACCAGACCACCGCCAACAGGCAAAGGCGCTCGCCCCCGCTGAGCGGCCCAATATCGGTCATATCCGAGGTTGCGCAGGATCCCACGCTCGACCCACACCGTCGGTGAAAGCGCCAGCCCCTCGTCGGTGAACGGTTGCTCGAGAATATCGGGGTGTGACGGGTCCGATCGGAGCGTGACGCGGGAATCGGCGATCTGCTCGCCGACTGTTGTGCCGCCACCAGCTCTTGCAAAGGGCGATCGACCCTCATCGGCAGCCCGTGCGTCGAGTGCCGCGGGCATTCGGGTCACGAGGCTCGCCACGGCCGTGGGTTCGAGCACGACTGTGAACTTGCCGGGCTCCACCGGCATTGCCGCGGCACTTCCCTCGGCTTTCTGGATGGCTCTCGCCGCGAGTGCCGCCGGCGTGGCAATGCGATCCCAATCATTGTGGGTCGTTCCGGCCCACCCCGAACCCGTTCCGTCGGCGGTTCGAACGGTCGTGCTCAACGACGCCACCGTCGACCGGTGATAGGCAAAGAGACCCGCAGAATTGGCGACCGCCCGAGCCGTCGTATCATGCGCTAGGAAGCCGGCGGCGATCAGACCGGCTTCGCGCGCCTGCCCGATAATCGTGCCGACGGCTTCGGCTCGCGCGACGGCACTGAGCTCCGCCGACCGCTCGAAAAACGCGTCGACCGACACGTAGGTCTGCGGCTCGAGCAGACTCATCAATTCCGGATCTTCCGGCGCCAACTGCACCAGGGCTTCGAGCTTGCGCCCGGCCTCAGCCAGCGCGCGATCGTCCCGCTGGTTGAGCGTCACCGAAGCACTTTGCCGGCCAACCTGGGCCGAGAGCGTGACGACCACGTCGGTCACGTCACCACCGCTCGAGACTTCGTTCACGGCGAAACGCGTGTTTGCACCGACCCGGGACAATACGTCTACCTGGGCGCTGTCAGCGGTGATGTGCCGGAGCGCCCGATTGCACAGAGCCTGTGCCTCGCGTTCAGTGAGAATCGTGGCCATGAGTGGTCGCGCCGTTCTCTAGGAGGTACGGGAAGTGTTGAGAATCGACACGTTGCGGAAGCGAGCGGGAGGACATCCGTGGCTCACCGCATTGGATGTCGACGGTTGGCCTTTGCCGTCGTAGAGGGTGCCGCCCAACTCGTAGGTCCGCGGTCCGCCAAGCATGTCAAGCGAGTTCCAAAACTCGGGCGTGCGGCCCTCATACGCCACGTCCCGCAGCATGCCGACCACGACGCCATTTCGAATTTCGTGGAACACCTGACCGCCAAACTGGAAGTTGTAACGCTGTTGGTCGATGCTGTAGGACCCACGACCCTCGATCAAGATGCCGCGGTCGGTCGCCGCAATGAGATCGTCGATCGTGAGATGCTGCTCCCCCGGCAGGAGTGAGACATTCGGCATGCGCTGGAACGGCATCCGGTTCCACGAGGCAGCGTGTGCACACCCGTGGGAACGATCGTTCCCAGTGAGCGGAGCGATCCACGCCGCCTGTTCCCTGGTAGTCTGGTAGTCGACGAAGACCCCATCGCGCACGATCGGCCAAGAATCGGCCGGTACTCCCTCGTCATCCCATCCCACGGTAGCCAGCGCGCCGCGCTGCGTCCGATCGGCCTGGACATTCATGAACTCCGGACCGTAGCGGAATGTGCCAATCATCGCCTCAGGCGGCGACAGGAAGGATGTGCCTGCATAACTCGCCTCGTACCCAAGCGCCCGATCGAGCTCCGTGGGGTGTCCGATCGACTCGTGGATCGTGAGGAATAGGTTGCTGGGATGCAGGATGAGATCATATCTGCCGGGGTCGACCGGTGTCGCCGTCAGCTTCTGCACGGCCTGTTCCCCCCACGGCGCAGCTCTTCCTTCCAAATCAGCTGCAATCACGTGCTCGTATCCGAGCCCCATGGGCTGCACTTCCGTGGATGTGCGGCTTTGATACTCCGAGCCATCAGAGGTGAGCGCGGTGATCGTCATGGCCGGGTACGTGCGGTAAACGCGTTGCCCAATAAGGCTGCCGGCCGTTGAGCCGAACGTCGTATCGGTATACATGCACTCGATCTGCGAATTCACGAACCGAACGCCGCCAACCTTGAGCGCCTCGGCATTCGCGGCAAGTAGGAGCGCGACCTTCTCGTCCAACGCTACGTCGAACGGATCGATCTCGATGGGACTGTGCCACTCGCCATCGGGATAGGCGTCAACCGGGGCGAGCTCAACACGCTTTCCACCCGCGACGCGATTGGCCCGTGCCTGCTCGACAGCCAGCGCCGCCAGTCGCACGCACTCAGGCCGCTGGAGCAGGTGGCTCGACGCGAACCCCCAGCTCCCATCGACCAGCACCCGTACCCCCACGCCAGCCGACTCCGTGTCCTGCAGGCCGCTGACCCGGGCTTCGCGCGCACGCACAACCTGGCGGCGGGTCCGAACCACGCGCACGTCCGCATACTCGGCACCGGCCGACCGCGCGGCGTCGAGCGCAAACATGCAGAGCTGACCGTCGAGCGAGTTCACGCCAAGCTGCTGCACCGCTGGAAGAAGGCCATGAGCCCCACGTGCCGTGAGTGCGACCGACGCCACTGCGGCCGAGGAGTGCTTGACGAAATCTCGACGCGTCAGACCCATGAGAGATCTCTTTCGAAGAGGAATGACTCCAACCGAATATCGTGGGACCCCTGAGGACTCGCAACGTTCCGGAATCGTCCTTGCGATCGCGCGGCACGCGCGCAGATTGATCCACAGTTACCGTCGATCGACGTCGCCCTCTCGATCTGGACCTCCAAGCACGCTTGGCAACATCCATGAACCTAGATCTCGAGAATCGCGTGGCCCTCGTCACCGGGTCGTCCAGTGGCCTCGGACTCGCCATTGCCACAACACTCGCCTACGAAGGGGCGAACGTCGCCCTGAACGGCCGCGACCCCGATCGGTTGTCACGAGCCGCGGAGACAGTGACGGCTGCCGCCCGTGGTCGCGTCGACACGTTCCAAGCCGATGTCAGCGTTCCGGCCGAGGTCACCGAACTGGTCACGTGCGTGGCCGATCGCCTCGGAGCAGTCGACATCCTCGTGTGCAATGCCGGGGGGCCACCAGCGACACTGTTTCGGGACGCTCCCAGCGAGAGCTGGCCGGCAGCACTCGAGCTCAATCTTCTTTCGACCATCAATCTGTGTCGGGCCGTTGTGCCGGGCATGCAGTCGCGCAACTGGGGGAGGATTATCTGTCTCACCAGCGTTGCAGCGAAGCAGCCCCTGGGGAACCTCATTCTGTCGACAACGGCCCGCGCCGGCGTCCTTGGCTTTGCCAAATCACTCGCCGACGAAGTCGCAGAAGACGGTATCACGGTCAACTCCGTCTGTCCCGGATACATGCGGACGGAGCGAGTCGACGAGTTGATCGAACGCCTCGCGGACCAGCGCAGTACAAGGAGAGAGACGGTCCACGCCGAACTCGTTGCGGCCATTCCAATGGGCCGGATGGGGGATCCGGCCGAACTCGGCGCCGCAGTGGCGTTCCTGGCGTCCGACGCTGCAAGCTACATTACCGGCGTTGCGCTGCAGATCGACGGTGGGTTCGTGAGGAGTATTCTTTAGTAGCGAGTGTCGACGATGATGAGAGGATCCTGGGGAATGCGGCAGAGCGGCAGGGCGGCAAGGCGGCGGGAAAATCGGAGCACTGTGCGCCGTTGGATGCGAACGTCGAGGCTCCTGACCCTCCTGACCCTCCTCCCTCTCCTCCCGCTGCACGCGCAAGCCCCTTCCCCATCCGAGACCCTGGGGATCGCCGTTGGCGCGGACTCCGTGCTGGCCGATTGGACGCAGATCGGCCGATACTTGAGCACGCTCGCGTTGGCGTCAGACTACGTGCGTCTCGATACGATCGGCCGAACGACGCTCGGTAAGCCGCTGCTCATGGTTACCCTCGCGTCCCCACACAACCACAGGCGTCTCGCCGAGATCAAGGCGAATCAGAAGTTGTTGGCCGATCCGCGGCGCCTGAGCGACGCGCTCGAGGACTCGCTGGCGACTACGATGCCGGCCGTGGTGTTCATCAACAACAACATCCACTCGACGGAGATCGCGTCCAGTCAATTCTCGATGATCTTGGCGCATCGCCTGGCAACCGATCAGCGCTACCGTGCCTGGCTCGACGACATCGTTGTGCTCATGACTCCCTCGGCGAACCCGGACGGGCTCGACACGGTCGTGGCGTGGTACCGCGAGCATAAGGGCACGCCGTACGAGGGCGGGCCCCTCCCGTGGCTCTATCATCCGTACGTCGGACACGACAACAACCGTGATTGGTTCATGCTGACCCAAGTCGAGTCCCAGGCCACGGCGCGGGTGTTGTACCGGGAATGGTTTCCAGAGGTCGTGTGGGACGTCCATCAGATGGGGAATCGAGGAGCGCGCCTCTTCGTCCCACCGTTCAGTGATCCCGTCAATCCGAACCTCGACCCCATCGTCGTTGAAGCGACGAATCTGGTTGGCACGGCCATGGCGGCTGCCGTCTATGATGCGGGCAAGGTCGGCGTCGCCCATCAGACCCGGTTCGATCTCTGGTGGCACGGGGGATTCCGCACTGTGCCTGCGCGCCACAACATGATCGGCATTCTGTCGGAAGCTGCGAGTGCCCGACTTGCTTCACCGATCCACCAGGATTCCAGCCAGTTCACGAGTGACCACGGCTCCAACTATCCCGGTCCCTGGCGCGGCGGGCGATGGGGCATGGGCGACATCATCGAATACGAACTGCTCGCCGCCGAAGGATTGCTTCGCCTCGTAGCCACGCAACGCGAGCAGTTCATTCGGCGCTTCGTGCTCCTCGGCCGCCGTGCCGTCGCGGCGGGCGAGGCTGGGAACCCATATGCATATCTGATTCGGCCTGACCAGCATGACCGCAGAACCGCGGCACTGCTTGCCGACATCCTCATCGCGTCCGGCATCGAGGTGTTCCGAGCGACCGAGCAGTTTGCCGCGGATGGCCACGCACAGCCCGCAGGGACTTTGGTGATCCCACTGGCCCAGCCGTTCCGCGCGCACGTCAAAGACCTGTTCGAGGTGCAACGGTATCCGGATCGCCGAGAATATCCGGGGGGTCCCCCGCAGCGACCGTATGACGTCGCCGGGTGGTCGCTCGGGCTGCAGATGGGTGTGGACATCGAGGAGATTGCCGCACCATTCACCGCGCCGATGGTTCGAATCGAGCAGGCACCTGTCGCCGCGGGCACAGTCCGCGGATCGGGCGAGCACTGGGTGCTGACCAATCGCGCCACCATGGAGAGTCGGGCCATCGTCGAGGCACTACAGAGCGGAGCCCGCGCGTGGGTAACGTCAGCTCCGCTCACACTCGACGGCGCCGTTCTGCCGGCTGGCGCGGTGGTACTCGAGCACGATCGTCCTGACGTGCTCGCCAGGGTGGTACGCGACCACGTACAGAAGTTCGGATTCGATGCGTGGCGAGCACGCGGCCTCACGATGCCGGCCCACACGATCGCGCGGCCGCCGCGGATCGGGGTCTACAAGCCGTGGACGGCCAGCATGGATGAAGGGTGGACACGCTGGGTATTGGAGCAGCACGGTATTCCGTATGCGAGCATCACGGACTCGACGGTCCGGGCCGGCAATCTCCGTGGTGCTCTCGATGTCCTGCTCCTCCCCGATCTGAGTGAGCAGAGCATCGTCGCTGGGCGACGCGCAGGAACGGTTCCCGACCGGTACGCAGGAGGCATTGGCGAGGCTGGCGCACAACAGATCGTCGAATTCGTTAAGAACGGCGGTGTGCTCGTGGCGTTGGACGGTTCCAGCGAGTTCGCGATCCGGTGGCTCGACTTGCCGGTGCGCAATGGACTGCGTGGCACCGAGCGCGTGGAACCGGACAAGCGGTTCGTGGCGCCGGGATCCCTGTTCGAAGTCGCGATCGCCCAAGGCAACGCACTGACTTCGGGCATGCGAGCGGATGCCCACGTGTATTTCGCCAATAGCGTGGCGTTCGTCGCCGATACCACTGTTCGAGTTCTCGCGAGATACCGACCGGAGCCACTGAGATCAGGATACGCGTTGAACGCCGAGCAGTTGGGAGGCAAGGCAGCGCTCGTAGACGTGCCCGTCGCGCGCGGTCGCGCCATCTTGTTCGGCTTTCGACCGCAACACCGCGGTCAGCCACACGGCACTTTCAAACTGCTGTTCAACGCGCTGCTGCTGAGCGGACTCGACTAGACGCTCACCCCTTCCTTCAGCGCGAATGCCACGGTCCCTCCAGATAGAAGCGGAGGGGCCAATCTCGAGCATGGGAGATCCCGACACGGGGGCCGCGGCACACTGGTGGCGTCGTCGCGGAGGGACCGAGGATGCGGACCTTGCCGCGGTCGAGCCGGACACCGTTCGACGCGTCGGTGATCGCCAGCGCCTGGGTGAGCCGACCTGGACCGGCACAGAGACGCCGCTCATCCTCGGTGCTGCGCCGAAGCTTCATCTCCGTCACCCCCTCGATCGGTTCCAGCGCCCGTATCAGCACGGCCGACGGGTAGTCGTCCCGTTCCGTAACGGCGTTGAAACACCAGTGGATGCCGTAACTGCGAAACACGTACGCCGTACCGGGCGGCCCAAACAGAGCATCGTTGCGGTGTGTACGGCGGTTGCCATACCCGTGCGCGGCGGGGTCATGGGGTCCGACATAGGCCTCGACCTCCACGATGCGACCGGCGGTCACGACCCCGCCGTTGCTGCTGTGGAGCACACACCCCAACAAAGCGCGCGCGACCTCAACTGTGTCGCGCGCGTAGGATTGCAGATCCAGCGGCACCGCCGCTGGTTTGGTCACTCGTGCGGCCCCTGGGCTAGGTGTCGTCCCCCTTCATCACCCGCTGGAGCGCGGCCGACATCCGCTTCAAGAGACTCGTCTCCTGTTCCGTTGACGCGTCGTTGAAGAGACCTCCGAGAAGAAGGGTCATCCTGTAGCGCCGGCTCGGAGCGTTGCGGTGGCGCTGGCTCGGAGCGCTGTGGTGGCGCCGGCTCGGAGCGTTGCGGCGCCGCTGGTTCGGAGCGTGGCGGCGGCGAGGGGGCGTCGGCTGCCGACGACGGACGTTGGGTCGCTTGCGGCCGCCGTCCGCGACTGCCACCCCGCCCTCTCACGGAGCGCTTGGCGGCCGGTGCCGCGGCCTCGGACACCGGCGGGGTTGGTGGCGCATCACGTTTAGGTTGCGGCTGCTCGGTGCCCTCGTCCGACGGCGGACGACGTGCCGCATCTGACCCACCCCGCGAGCCACGTCGGTAGCGCGGATTCCGTTTCGCCCCTTCATCAGCTTTCGTCGCCGCGGGTTTGGCAGGCGTTGACGCGGGCGTTGCCTTCTCCTCAGGTGCCTCCTCCGACTTCGTGCTTCCCGCGCGACCGCGGCCCTTCGCCGTCTTCCGCACCGACGAGCGGCGCGATCGAGTCCGCTTTTCTGGAGCAGCGGGCTCTGACGGTGGCGTCGCGGGCTGGGTCATCTTCTCCACCTCGGGCTCCGGCACTTCGGACAGGCCCTTGGGTCCGAGCCGCAAGACATACCCTTCTTCGGCCTTCACGAGCTCGATCAGGTTCGCATCGTGGGCCTGCCGCAGCAGCCGTTGAAACCGCGGCCGCTCGAACATCGTGTCGCTCTCATCTCCAAGCAGGTTCGCCATCTTCGCTTTGACGTCGTCCGCAGGACTCGATTCATCACCGACGGCGCCGAGCACGAGGAGCGCCTGCCGGAGCAGTTCGAACGCCTCCGCGAGGGACAGGCTGGACGGCGCCGCGGTCTCACGGCGCCGGGGCGTACGCTTGCGCCGTGACTTGGCCGCGAGCTCTTTTGCGGGCGCGTCTGCCTTTCGGAGCTCCGCTTCCTCGTCTGGCGGGACGTTGGCGTTGAGACCGACATCAACCGCGTACTGGCCGTTTTCCATCTTGTCCAACGACAACAACCCACGTTGTCCGGCTTCCATGACGAATCGACTGAAGCGACTAAATCCGGCATTCTTCTCGCTGAAGTTGGGATCGATCGCCTGCATCACCTGCTTCAGCCGATCAGAGCGCATCACGTCGTCTTCGCGCTTCATTTGCGTCACGGCTTCCACGACGAGTTCCCAGGGATCCCGCTGCGCACTCACGCCGTCACCCTCCTTGGCGAGACCGGTGGCTTCGGTATAGCTGTAGTACTCGTCGCAGTTTTGAATGAGCAGGTCGCTGGACGATTCTCTCAGCCCCACCCCGATGATGTACTTGCCATACTCCTTGAGTTTCAGCACGAGGCTCGAGAAATCGGAATCGCCCGAAAGGAGAATGAAGGTTCCGATCTCGGGCCGCGTGAACACCAGCTCCAACGCGTCGATCGCGAGCCGAATGTCGGTCGCGTTCTTCTTGTTGGAACCGAACGCCGGCGCGAAGATCAGATCGATCGACGCCTCGGAAAGAGGAACGATGTACTGCGGGTAGCGGCGCCAGTCGGCGTACGCCCGTTGCACCGCCACCTTCCCCTTGATGATCTCAGAGTTCAGCAAGCGGCGGAGCTGGTCCTGGAGATCCGAGCGGATCCCCATAGTGACATTGTCGAAATCGATGAGGAGAGCCGCGTTCGGCGCATGCACCGGCGGCTCGCTGTGGGTGGAGCGTCGCTGCCACCCCGGTTTGACATCTTTCACGTCGTACTCAGTTCCAGTCCCACGACCTGCGCGAGCTCCTGTCGTTTCACCTTCCCGCTCCCGGTCATCGGGAAGGTGTCGAAGAAGCGCACACAGTCCGGGACTTTGTAGTCTGCAACGTGTTCGCGGCAGAAGTCCTTGAGTTCATCCCCCGTCACGATCGCACCCTCGACGGGAATGACACACGCACAGATCAGCTCCCCGAGCACTTCATTGGGAATGCCGATCACGCACGCGTCATCCACGCCTGGGTGAGTACGAAGGATGTCTTCGATTTCCCGCGGAAAGACGTTGTACCCACCGCGAATGATCATCGCTTTGCAGCGACCGACGATGCTCACGTAGCCGTCTTCGTCAACGCTCGCAAGATCGCCGGTGAGAAAGAACCCATCCGTGGTGAACGCTTTCTTGGTCGCCGACGGCATGCGGTGGTACCCCCGCATGACGTTGGGACCGCGGACCGCCAACTCGCCTACCGACTCCGGACCGTGCAGAGAGCCCGACACCAGATCCACCACCCGTACTTCCGTTTTCGGGATTGGCCTGCCGACAGTCCGCTCGCGCCGTTCGGGTGTATCCTCGAACCGCGTGATCGAAACCGTCGGACCGGTTTCCGTCAGTCCATAAGCGATTTGGACGTCGTTCCACCGCCGAATCCGTCGCACCAGGTCAACGGAGACCGGGCTTCCGGCCACGATGCCGGTTCGAACGGTGGAGAGATTCCGGCTTCCGAATGACGCCTCGGCCATCAGGAGCTGGAACATGGTGGGCACGCCGTGGAAGACCGTGATCCGTTCGCGCTCGATAAGCTCGAGCGCGTTCACCGGCTCAAACGGTCCCTGAAGCACGATCGTCCCACCAGTGAGCAGCGTCATCACTGCCGACTGCAAGCCGAACACGGTGAAGAACGGGACCGACGCGAGCACTCGATCTGATTCGCCCTGCCCCAGCGCATCCGCCACGCTCAGCGCCGTATGCATGAGGTTTTGGTGCGTCAGGACCACGCCCTTTGGCTTGCCCATGGTTCCGGACGTGTAGATGGTCGCCAGCGGAGCCTCCGCCGCGTCGAGCGCGGCGACCGGAGTCTGCCCCCGCTTCCCTCTGGTCAACAGATCGCGGAATTGGAAGACGCGATCGTCGTACCAGAAGTCTTCCCGACCAACCGTTACCAGGTAGTGGAGATCCGGAAGCTCACCGATCAGATCCTCGAACAGCTCCAGATAGTCCACATCGCCCAGTGACTCTGCAGCCACAGCCAGGCTGGCCTCGGCATTGCGGAGCTGATACTTGAGCTCGTGGTAGCCGAGTGAGGGATAGAGCGGAACGAAGACCGCGCCAACCCGCGCACTCGCGAGCAGCGTGATCACCCATTCCGGCCAATTGGGGAGGTCGACCGCCAAACGATCGCCGCTCTCGAGTCCAAGCCCTTCGAGCGCCGATGCCAACGCCATACTCTCGGCGCCCACCTGCTCATAGGTGAGACGCCGATCACCCATCACCAGACATTCCCGTGCCGGGTGTTGGCGAACCCGTTGCTCGAACAATCCCGCCAGCTGATGCGCCTGCAATCCTCCTCCTCCACGCCCGTAACCTTTTAACCTAGCCAACTCCGGGATGCCCTACAAGCAAATGCATGGTGGCCTGTTCCCACGCGGGCTCACTCGCCGAGCACCTTGATGATCACCCGCTTCTTGCGCCGACCATCCCACTCACCGTAGAACACTCGCTGCCAGGGGCCCAAATCCAACTTGCCCTTCGTGACGGGCACGATGACCTCGTGCCCGATGGTCAAGCTGCGCAGATGAGCGGCGCCGTTGTCTTCCCCCGTCAGGTTGTGCCGATATCGGTCCGGCTCCCAGGGGGCCACGGTGTTCTCGAGCCACTCGAGAATGTCATGCCATAGCCCGGATTCGTGGTCGTTCACGAAGACGGATGCCGTGATGTGCATCGCCGACACCAACACAAACCCCTCGCGAATCCCGCTCGCCTCGAGCTGCTCTTCCACCTCGTCGGTGATGTCGATGATCTCTTGCCGCTTCTTGGTGTTGAACCAGAGGTACTCGGTGTGGGATGTCATCCTCTTCCTCGTGTGCGTCGACGGGTCATCAAGATTCCGCCCAAGCCCGAGCCGGCCCCGTGGCACCTGGCCCGGGGCTGCAGGCACTGCCGGACGTGACAGCTGTTCCAGTTATGAAAGCTTAAGCTGTGTCAGTGTTTCGCGGCCGTAAAACAGGCGGATGTACTTCTCCTGAATCGGGGTGAGCCGTCGCACGGCCCACGTGAGATACACGAAATGCGGCTCGCCGGGGACCGAACGCAACTGTAACCCGCATTCCTCGGGCAGTCTGTTCCCCTTGCGCGTGTTGCAGGTCGAGCACGCCGTGACCACGTTGGACCAGTCGTTCGTTCCGCCCCGCGAGAGCGGCACGATGTGATCTCGCGTGAGACACTCGCGGAACCCGAGTTCCCGTTCCCCCCGAGCGCAGAACTGACACATGTAATGGTCCCGCGCGAAGAGGAAGGTGTTCGTCACCTGTCTCCGGAACTTCCGCGGCACGTGCACGAATCGGACGAGTCGGATGACGGCTGGATGGGGAAGGCTGAGCCGCGCACTGCGCACCAACCGCCCGTCATCAGCCTCGACGATCTCCGCCTTGCCATCAATGACGAGACGAAGCGCCCGGCGGACCGGTACCAAGGTCAGTGGCTCGAAGGACGCGTTCAGCGTTAGGCAGCGCACATTCGCTCCAATCCATCTACAACAAAACCCGCCACGTCCTTGCGAGGATGGGGCGGGAGGTCGGACTCGATAAGTCTACCGTCCCGCCTAAGGTATTGCAATAGGACGTGTTACACTCCTGACCATCCTACCCCACTGTCACGGCGTTGTTGAGAGACGGGTCATTCCGCCGTCTGCGGTGCGGCACCTAGGCTGCCGTCATCCGGACTCCACACCTCTCGGCCTTCCACAAACGTGGCGATCATCGCCTCCCCTCCCCTGCTCAGGACGCGATCGGCAAGCACCTCGGGCTCAGGTGAGGGTGCCTCCAGCTCCAATACAACCAGATCCGCCCATTTCCCGGGTTCCAGCGAGCCGATCTCCGCCTCCCACGCTAGCCCTCGCGCGGCCTCAATCGTGATGCACCGAACGGCGTCTGCGGCAGACATCCCTCCGATCGCCCGAGCCAGCCGCGCCTCAGCCAGCAAATCCAGCGTGTCCACGCTCACCCCGGAGTCAGTCCCTAGACCCCATCGCACCTTGGCCCGGTCCAGGGCTCCGAGAGACGGATCTCCATGCCCATGGTATCGGTTGGACCGCGGGCAGGCTACCACCGCCGCCCCGGTATCATGGAGCCGGAGCACATCACTGTCATCCACCTGGACGGCGTGGATCACCAGCGTGCCGGGGCGCAGCAGCCCGGCGCGGTCGGCATATGCGATGGGTGAGGCCGCTGAGGGCGGAAGTGGCAGTCCCCGCTCGCGCCACGCCGCGGCAAACGGACCCTCTCCCCTAGTTACGAACTGACTCTCGGCGACCGATTCGGCAAGGTGCATCGCGAGCGGAAGTTGCTCGCGGCGTGCGAGCGCGACACAGCCCGTCAGCAGCTCCGGGCTCACCGTATAGGGAGCATGGGGTGACAACCCGATTCGCACGCGCGGGGATGCCGCCGAACGGCGCGCGGCGATTGTCTCCGCCAACTCGCTCAAGAGGCGTGCCGCCTGAGCCGGGTCCGGTCCGATGGCCTCCTGGAAGAAGAGCCCGCGCCCGCGGCCCCGTTTCAACGCGGCGACCGTCGCGCCGCTCACTCCGGTGTCAACGACCGTCGTCGTCCCGTACCGCCAAGCCTCCCGCAAGCCTGCCTCCGCCGAGGCGGCGTAGGTGTCGGCACTCGCCGTATCCCGAATTCGCCGCATCTGTTGGATCCACGCGGAGAAATCGCTCGCCACAACTGACCCACGCAAGGCGTGGAGCTCGAGATGCGTGTGCAGATTCACGAATCCCGGCAGCACCAGGGCGGTGGGGAACGCGAGCGCACGGGTTCCAGGGGGATGGGGCACGGCGTGATCAGGTCCAACGGCAGCAATGCGGCCGTCGCTGTCGACCAAGACCGCCCCCTGGTCGATCGGTGTCCTGGTGATGGGCCAAAGGGTTCCCGCGGTGATCCGCAGGAAGCTCAGTCGCGCCCCCCTCGGATATCGGATTCCCCGCGCGGTTCCATGGTAATGATGCGGCTCAGCGGGTTGTGGTAAGGACAGAATTCCGTCGGAGCCGTGCCGGGAATGAACCACTCGAAGTACACCGTCTGCCGCGGACAGAAGTCGGTGGCCAGGTACCCAGTCGTGTTGTCGATTCGCGCGAGGTGGAGACCCTCGGGTCGGGCCCACCCAGCCGGTTGCGGCCGGCGTTCATAGACCTCGCGCATATAGTCCGCCCACGCGGGCGCAGCGAGAAGTCCACCCTGCGCGTTCGCCTTGATCTTCAGAGGCTCGTCGAACCCGATCCACACGGTTGTCACGAGCTTCGGTGTGAACCCGATGAACCACACGTCGGTGCCGTCGTTGGTTGTCCCGGTCTTTCCGCCCATCGGGTGCGGAAACTGACCGCGCACGCGTACGGCACCCGTCGCCGTGCCACCATCCACAACGCCCTGGAGCATGTTCGTCAGAATCCAGGCATGCTCGCGATCCATGACTCGCGTGCGCCGCACCCGTGGCTCCCACACGATGTTCCCTTCCACGTCCTCGACGCGCAGGATGGCTACGGGTGCCGCCTGTGTCCCCAGGGTGGCAAACGACGTATAGGCCGACGCCATCTCGAGCGGAATCACCGACGCTGATCCGATGAACAACGAGGGGAACCGCGGGAGCGGCGTGGAAAGTCCGTATCGGGCCGCTTCTCCGATGACCGCCTGAACCCCGATTTCCCGACCGAGACGAATGGCAACCAGATTCCGCGACAGTGCGAGCCCTCGTCGAATCGTCATCGGGCCGTAGAAGCGTTCGTCAAAGTTCTGGGGCTCCCACGGCATGGTGTCGTTCTGCATGATGCTGATGGGCGCGTCATCGATCATATGACTCGCCGGTTTGTTCGCCCGGATTGCGGCACTGAACACGAAGGGCTTGAACGTCGAGCCTGCCTGTCGCTCGGCTTGCGTCACACGATTCCACTCAGACTGGTCGAAATCCCGCCCGCCGACCATGGCACGGACGTATCCAGAGTCCACGTCGAGCGTGACGAGTGATCCCTGCAAATACGGCGTCAGTGTCAGCTTCTCGGTTTCGGCACCGTCCGTTTCGGTGAGTTCCCGGTAGCTGGCGTGGTGGTACGGGCCGAACTCCCCTGCCTCGATGCGTTCCAGCTGCTGCTCGAGCACGCGTTCAGCGGCGAGCTGCATATCGAGATCCAACGTCGTGTAGACGCGGTAGCCACGCTCGTAGATCGCGTTTCCGAAACGGGCATACAGCTGCTGCCTGACCCATTCGACGAAATAGGGCGCGACATCTCCGAAATCCTCACGCGAACTCACGACGAGCGGATACGCCTTCCAGCGTTCGGCATCGACGTCGGAGAGGTAGCCCTGATCCCGCATGACGTTGAGCACCAGATTGCGCCGACGGACGGCACGGTCGGGAAAGCGCCGAGGATCGTAGTTGTTGGGACCCGGGAGCATTCCTGCCAGCAGCGCGGCTTCCGCCGGGTTCAACTCGCGAGCCGACCGACCGAAATACCGCTGGGCTCCCGCCTCCACGCCGTGCGCGCTGCCTCCCAGGAAGACTTGGTTGAGATAGAGTTCGAGAATCCGGTTCTTCTCGTACGTCTTTTCCAGCTCAAGTGCCACTCGCATCTCACGGATCTTGCGACGGAGCGTCTTGCCGCTCGGGAGCTGGTCACTCCACACGTTCCTTGCAAGCTGCATCGTGATGGTCGAGAATCCTTCTTCGTATCCGAGCGCGAGGACGTTGGCGCGGAGCGCGCCGAAGATTCGCCGGAAGTCGATGCCGCCGTGCTGATAGAAGCGCTTGTCCTCGGCGGCGAGGAAGGCGGCACGTACGGCAGGTGCGATATCGTCGGCACCCACGACCGTGCGATGCTCGACTCCCACTTCCTGGATCAGTCGACCGTCCGCCGCATACACCTTGAGCGCTTGCTGCGGCCGGTAGGTGTCCAATACCGCGATCGAGGGGCATGCGCCTCCAGCGCAGGCGCGGGTCCAGGACCCAAACACGATTCCGAGACCCAGCATGCCGGCGACGATCCCCGTGTACAGGAGCGGCTGCGTCCATTTCGGGACACGCCGCCATGGGGCTGCCGACTGGAGGCGGTCGCTCGCGCGTCTAAAGAACTCGTCGTAATTCATCGCTCAACCATATAACGTAAGCCCCCTTCGTTTCGCTTGCCAGGCGTCACAGTGACACGTAACCTTCGCGCATGAAACAGTTCCTCGACGAGCTCACGTGGCGTGGTTTGCTGGAGGATCAGACGCCGGGGCTCGCCGAGCGCCTCGCGCAAGGCCCGATCACCGGCTACGTCGGCTTCGACCCGACGGCTCCCAGCCTCCAAGTCGGGAATCTCGTCCCGGTTATGCTCCTTGCGCACCTGCAGCGGGCAGGGGGCAAACCGATCGTCGTGATGGGTGGCGGCACTGGATTGATCGGTGATCCGAGCGGCCGGCGTAGCGAGCGCCCTCTCCTCGACGGAGGGGTAGTCCACGACAACGTCGAGCGGCAGCGGCAGCAGATGGGTCGCTTCCTCGATCTCGGACCGGGAGCTCATCAGGCCGAAATCGTGAACAACGCGGAGTGGCTCGCCCCGCTCAACCTCCTCGAGTTCCTGCGATCCACCGGGAAGCACTTCACGGTGTCGTACATGCTGCAGAAGGAGTCGGTCAAGAGCCGGCTCGACGAAGGGATTTCCTTCACGGAATTCACCTACATGCTGCTCCAGGCGTATGACTTCCTGCAGCTGTTTCGAACGCGGCAGTGTGAGCTCCAGTTGGGCGGGTCCGATCAGTGGGGGAACATCACTGCCGGTCGGGAGCTGGTGCGCCGGGTCGAGGGGGCGGAAGTGCACGGTTTGTCAGCGCCGCTGTTGACAACGGCCTCGGGCGCCAAGGCGGGCAAGACCGAGGAAGGCGCGTTGTGGCTCGATCCATCGTTAACGTCACCGTACGCGTTCTACCAGCATTGGGTCAACACCGACGATCGCGACGTGCAGTCCTACTTACGGGTGTTCACCCTTCGCACCGAGTCAGAGATCACCGACTTGATGCAGCGCCATGACGCCGATGCCAGTACCCGGAGACCTCATCGAGCCTTGGCGCTGGACCTCACCGCTCGCGTTCATGGCGACGACGTCGCGGCAGGGGTGGTGGAGGCCGCTCGCATTCTCTTTGGTGAGCTCGATCCCAAAGCGGCTGGTGCCGATACGTGGCGTATGCTCTCGCGAGAGATCCCCAGTGCCGCCGTCGACTTGTCCTCTCCCAAGAATGGCCTGGAGCTCACAATGGCCGCCGGTCTCTGCAAATCCAAGAGCGAAGCACGACGCCTCCTCTCGCAACGCGGCGTTTACTTGAACGGTGCGCCCCTCAGCGAAGATGACACCGTCGGGTCCGATCACTTGCTGGCCGGAGGATTCCTCTGGCTGCGACGTGGGAAGAAGAACGACGCGATACTCTTCACAACAGCGCTTTGATCCGTTCTGCCATCGCATCCAACTCGGTACGGTTCGCTTCCCTGGGATAGCCCTTCGGAAAACGCAGTCCAAACGTATCCTCCTCGAAGCGGGGGAGCACATGCAAGTGCAGGTGGAAGACCTCCTGCCCGGCGGCTCGCCCATTCGCCGTCCAAATGTTGAACCCCTGCGCGCGCGTCGCGCGGACAATTCCATCAGCAACATGCGCGCTGACGCGGAACAGTTGGGCAGCCAGGTCAGGTGGACACGAGGCCACGTCGTCGATATGTGTGCGTGGCACAACGAGCGTGTGGCCGCCATGGACCGGATGGAGATCGAGAAAGGCCATCGTCTCCCCATCTTCGTAGACCCGGCTGCGCGGCAGGTTGCCGCGCACGATGTCACAGAATACGCACTCGGCCATCACCTTCCTCGTAGGAGCTCGACGACCTTCTCCATTTCGTCAACCGTGTTGTAACAGTGTGGGGAGAGACGAATGGCCCCCTCCCGCATCACACACACGACGCCAGCCTGCCGCAGCCGGTGATACGCCTCTGCCACGTGGGGGAGTCGTACGCAGACGATTGCGCTCTCGTGAACGCCATCCATTGGGGAGATGACCTCGATGTCACCCCGTGCGGCGGCATCGAACAGCGGTCGGCGGAGTGTCTCGAGATACGCTTGAATCGGTTCGATGCCGATGTCCAGCAACAGGTTCACGCTTTCCGCCATCCCGAGCATGTCCTGGAACGGCAGGGTCGCAACCTCGAACCGTCTGGCGTCACCTCGCAGGGTCGTGTCGTACTGGGTCAGATGTGTGAAGTCATCCGTTCCCTCAAACGACATCCAGCCGAGCACTGGCGGATCGAGACGAGTCACGAGCTCCCGGCGCACGTACAGGAATCCCGAGCCCCACGGGGACAACAACCATTTCTGGCCACCCGACGCGAGCATGTCGACGGGAACGGATCGGATGTCGAGCGGGCATTGGCCCAAACCCTGGATCGCGTCCACGACCAGATACGTGCCGTTGGCCCGGCATCGCTCGCCGAGGCGTGCGAGATCCGCGCGGAATCCGTTCGAGAATTGGACAAACGAGATGGCAAGCACTCGCACTGCGGGATCGCGCAGCCGTTCGAGCAGGTATGCCTCATTGGGCCACCCCAGGTCGGTGGTTGGAGCCAACTCGACTGCCATGCCACGCTCACGCAGTCGCAACCAGGGATAGACGTTCGAGGGAAACTCACGATCGGACAGCAGTACCGTGTCTCCTCGTTCCAGCGGAAGCGCTCCTGCGGCGATGCTCAGGCCGAGGCTCGTGTTGGGGCACAGCGCGATTTCCTCAACCTCTGCATTGAGGAGGCGTGCGATCGTCTTCCTCGTGGTTGCGAGCATGTCGTGGAGCTCGCGATCCGAAAGGCGATGCGGCGCCGTGCGCTGCGCCGAGAAGTCGTCCAGCACGCGGCGAGTGCGTTCCGGCAGGGGACCGATGCTCGCGTTGTTGAGATACGTCGCTTCTGCGGTCCAAGCGAACTCCGCACTTCGCAGCCGGCGCACCGTGTGGACCATCGGTGATCCGGTCGCTGCCATCAGAAGCCCACGCCTTCCGGCACGTGCAGCCGTTGGTAGAGTCCGCCAGCCGTGATCAGGTCGGCGTGGCGTCCTTGTTCGACGACGCGGCCACGGTCGAGCACGATGATCGCATCCGCCTGCGCGACTGTGCTCATGCGGTGCGCTATCACGAGCACCGTGCGGCCTTCCAGGAGTCGCGCAATCGCAGCCTGTACCAGCCGCTCGGATTCGGGGTCGAGGTTGGAGGTTGCTTCGTCCAGAATCAGGATCGGAGGATCCCGCAGGAGCGCCCGCGCGATCGCGATCCGCTGGCGCTCTCCACCAGAGAGACGCATTCCTCGCTCTCCCAAGCGCGTTTCGTACCCGAGGGGAAGCCGCTCGATGAACTCCTGCGCGTGCGCGGCCTGCGCGGCCTGCACGACAGCCTCGTGGGTCGCGCTGGCCTGCTCACCGTACGCAATGTTGTTGCGAACCGTATCGTTGAAAATCACGGTGTGTTGTGCCACGATCCCGAGCGAGCGACGGAGCGAGCGACGGCTGTAGCGCGTGATAGGCACGCCGTCGATGAGAACCTCGCCGCGCCGAGCCTCGACGAAGCGGGGGAGCAGATCGGCAAGAGTCGACTTGCCTGCGCCGGACGGCCCTACGAGCGCCACGACCTGCCCGCGTTCGATCGTGAGATCCACGCCGCGCAGCACCCATTCATCCTCTTCGTACGCAGTCCAGACATTGCGCAGCTGGATCGCGTCGCGCAAACCGGGGAACGTCGCTGCGTCGGCTCGATCGACGTCGTCGGGTGGGCGGTCGAGCACCTCGTAGATGCGATCCGCAGCTGCCAGGGCCTGCTCTGCCAACGCAGGGAACTGGGACAGAGCCTTCGCGGGTCGCAACAGCCGCAGTGACACCACGACGAAGGCGATGAACACTTCGGGACGAAGCGCCTGACCGTCGAGCGTGGCTTGAGAACCAATGAGCAGCAGCAGAACGATGACACCCGCACCGATGGTCTCACTCACCGGGCTTGCCATCACGGCGAATTTCTGTGCCCGCAGCATCCCCCTGAAATAGTGCTCCACCACTTCCCCGAACCGCGCCCGCTCATAGGGTTCGGCTGCGTGAGCCTTCACGAGCCGCGCTCCCTCAATCGACTCACTCATGACCGCCGTGAGCTCTCCCCGATCGTCGAGAGACCGACGAAAGTGCACGCGGACCCGTTTGAGGATGGGTCGCAAAAGGAGCACCGTGACGGGAGCCGCGGCGAGCGTGACGAGCGACAGTTGCCACGAGAGCGACAGCAATACCGCGACATAGACACCGATGAGCACGGTGTTCTGCAGCACGGCGACCAACGCCGCACTCACAACCCACTTGGCCTGGTCCGTGTCCGCCGCAACGCGACTCAGGAGTTGCCCACCCTTGATCCGCTGGAGGTAGCCCAGTCCCTGCCGCTGCACCTGGGCGTGTAGCATGAGCCGCAGGTCTCGCGCGACGCTCTCCTGTAGATACTGACTGATGTATCCCGTCGTGTAGACCGCGACGTTCTTGACCGCGACGGCACCGAGAATCACCAAGACCACGGCGCGCAGCGCACTCGCCGGGTCACCCGAGACGAAGAGACCCCCGACTGTGAGGTCGAGGACCCGTTCTACCAGAGTGGGGGACTCCGCCAGACCCGCCGTCCCACCGAACAGCAGGCGGAGAAACGGGATGAGCAGTGCGAGCGTGAACCCGTCCAACACGGATGCCACGACCGACGCGACAACACTCAGCGCAAACGCGGCACGGTAGGGACCGAGATAGGTGAGCAGCCGTCGATAGCGGCTCATCACCCCCCTTTGCGCGGGGTCAGCAACGCGATGGGAAGGATCATCTCCTCAGGGGTGATGCCGCCATGCAGGAACGCACCGCGATAGCGGGACTGGTACTCTCGCAGCTTGGTGGGATAGACGAAGAAGTGGTCCCCCGTGGCCATGAGCAGACGGACGCCAAGCTTCATCTTCGGCAGTCCCCATTGGGGAAGGTCGCTTACCGAGAGGGCAGCACTCCCCTTCTCCGCCCGCAGGTCCTCACCGAATTTGTACCGCAAGTTGGCGGTGGCATCGCGTTTCGCGTAGACCGTTGCCGGCGTATGACAGTGGATCGAACCGTGGTCCGTCGTCAGCAAGACCGGAACGCCCCGCCGTTCGGCCTCTTTGAGCGAGCGAAACAGGGCGGAATCCTCGAACCAGGTCCGCGTCAGGCTACGCAGGGCACCAGAGTCACGGGCAACTTCATAGAGAATCGCGTTCTCGGCTCGGCCGTGCGTGAGTTGGTCCACAAAGTTGAATACGAGCGCCGTGACGCCGTCTTGCGACAGGTGTTGCGGAACGCGTCGCAGCATACCCTGCCCCTCGTTCGCCGTGGCGATCTTCTCGTAGCGAACCGGCACATCTGCGCCGGCCAGGTCTTTCATCTGCTCGACCAAGAGCTCCGCTTCGTGTGCGTTGAGGCTCTCGTCGTCCCGTTCTCCCCACCATTCGGGGTGTCGTGACTTGATCTCCGTCGGAAACAGCCCCGAGAAGATGGCGTTGCGCGAGAACGGCGTGGCGGACGGCAGAATGCTGAAGTAGTACGACTCCTCGATGTCGAACAGATCGGTCGCCAGGGGCCGCAAGAGCTCCCACTGATCGAGGCGCAAACAATCCACGATGACGAAGAGCACACGCCCGTGCGTCTTGAGCAGCGGCAGCAGGAACTCGCTGCAGACATCGACGGACAGTGGTGGCCGATCGGACCGCGGGTCGGCGAGCCATTTGGGATACTGCTCCGCGATGTACCGCGCGAAGTCGTCGTGCAGGCTCGTCTGAAACGCCCGCAGCGCGTCCTCGAGCCCCGGTTCATCACTCTGCCCCAACCGCGCCTCCCACTGGGACGCCTCGACAGAAAGGTCGATCCATTCGCGCCACCCAAGTCGTGATCCACGACGCTGTTCCAGTTCGCGAAACCGTGTCACGAAGTCCCGTGCGAGGCGTTGCTGTCGGATGAGATCACCCTTGAGGAGCCGCGTGACGACCGTCAAGACCTGGTGCGGATTGACCGGCTTCACCAGATAGTCGTCGAGCTCGATCCCGATCGCCTCGTGCATCGTCCCCGCTTCTTCACTCTTCGTCACCATGACAACTGGGACCGATGGATCGATGGCGCGAATCTCCGTGACAAGTTCGAGACCGCGACGTCCGGGCAAGTGCTCGTCGAGGAGGATCAAACCATATGGCTGGCGTTGGAGCAAGGCGATGGCGTCGTCGCCATGGGCAGCCTGTTCCACGGCGTAGCCTTGCTCGCGGAGGAACAGCATGTGCGCCTCCAGCGATTCGATCTCGTCATCCACCCAGAGAATCGTCTTCGGTCGAGGCATGCTGGCTGCTCCTTCTCAATCACGTCGAATGCGGGGCCCACTGGAGCCTTCCGCAAGATACTCCCTGCCGTCAGGCCGCCGCAGTCCCTGGCCGGCTCTCCCGGAGGTCCCTACATTCTCGAAGGAATCCGATGCACGATCACTTGTCCACTGCCCAAGACCGGCTCCTCGCCGACATGGCCGAAGCGGCCCGGGGACCAAAGCGAAATGGACTCTTCGCCCTCTGGCTGCTCATACGCCAATGCGAGGGCGCGCTGCCGCCCGCACCCCTGAGCGACACGGCACAGGCACGACGGCTTGACGGTCTCGAACGACGCCTCGCCAGTCTGTCGCTCCCGGCACCGCTGCGACGCGCCTTTCCCGGATCGGTGCGCGAGCTCAAGACGACGCACCCAAACCGCGTAGTTGTTGCACTGCGTCAAATGGCCGCGCCTACCCGTGAGGCTCTCGGGGCGACGGCCGGCGACATCGTCCTGTTTGCCTCACGCGCATCCCAACGGGCCATGCGTGCCCACCGCGACCGTAGTCCCGCATGAGCGCCCCACGCAGGATTCCGCGAGATTCTCTCGCTAGCCTGGTGCAACAGGTCGACGGATTGGAGCCTGGCCAAACCCCGCCTGACACCGTTGTCAGCGGCTTCCAGTCGCTCGACAGGCTCTTGGGGGGTGGATTCCGGCGTCGAGATTTGGTAGTGCTCGGTGGCGACATCGGTGCCGGGAAGTCGGCGCTCGCCCTCGCCATTGCGCTGCGCGCTGCTCGAAGCGGCTATCGGGTCTCACTCTTTTCCGGAGAGATGGATGAGGACCGACTGATGGAACGAGCGCTGGCGATCGAAGCCCGCGTCACCGTCGACGCCGTGCGCGGGGCAACGCTCAGCGATACGCAACGATCGGAAGTCGGCGCAGCCGCCCTCCGGCTCAAGGATCTGGATCTCCACATCCATCCCGTGGTCGGCAGGGACTTCGACGAGGTGTTGGCACCGGTATGGCATGAACGGCCCGCAATGTTGATCGTCGACTACTTGCAGCTGCTACCGCCCCCCGCCACGCGCAGCACACTGGAGGAAGACACCGCCGCTGCCATTCGAGCCCTCAAGGCACTCGCGTTGGACCAACAGATCGTCTGTCTCGCTGTCGCCCAACTCCCGCGACACGCGGCAGAGCGAACCGATCCTCGTCCCACGCTGAACGATTTCGGCGCGTTGGGAGCCGTCAAGCAGCATGCGGACGTCGTGCTGGCGGTCTATCGCGAAGAGATGTACCGGCCCGGGGGCGGGGTCGAAGGCGCGACGGAGTTGATTCTCGCCAAGAACCGCAACGGCCCCGCGGGCTTCATCGATCTCTACTTCTACCAGCAATGGCTCCGCTTCGAGGACATGTTGGATCCGGCCTAGGTTGAGGGGCAGGAGGGGCAGAGGGTCCTCCCCACCTCTGAGATTCCTACGCTGGTTCCTCCGCCGCTAGCGGTAGCGCTTTCCTGATGCTGAGCCGAGTTTCCCGCCGTACCCACACCACAGACACCAGGATCACGCTCATCGCGAGGAATGTTCGCACCGTCACCTGTTCGCTCAGGATGGCCCACCCGAGCAGCACCGCCACGATCGTGTTCACGTAGACATGCGTGCCGATGAATGAGGGGACGGCGTGTTTCAGGAGGTACACATACGCGGTGTACGCTACGATGGACCCGAACACGATGAGGTACAGCAGCGCGCCCAGCCCCGGCCGCGAGACCTCTACACGCCCCGCCTCGCCCTGCACGAGCCCCACGGCAGCGAGGAGGGCACCGCCGGCCAGCATCTGCAGCGCCGCATGCACGTACGGTGCGGTCTCGACAGGATGGCGCTTGGAGTAGATCGAGCCAAGTGCCCAGGAAAAGGACGCCGCCACGACTGCTAGCGGACCGAGTACACCTCCCTCCGTCAACCCCACGACGCTCGATCCCACGAGCCATACGGTACCCGCGAACCCGAGCAGCAACGCCGCGAACTGTCGCCAGGTCGGTCGCGACTCACTTCCGGGAATCACGGCATCCAGGACAGCCATCCACAGGGCTCCTGTCACCACCAAGATCGCCGCAACGCTTGACTCGACGAACTGCTCAGCCCAAATCACCAGTCCATTGCCGATACCCAGCAGCAGCACGCCGACGATGGCTGCAGTCGTCCAATCGCTCCGGCGTCGGGGGAGTCGTCGGCCCAGTACGAGGGCCACTCCGAGCAAGACCAAGCCCGCTGTCAGAAAGCGAATACCGCCGAAGATGGCCGGCGGCAGATGCTCCACCCCGATGCGAATCGCGAGATACGTGGATCCCCAGATGAGGCAAACCGTGAGATAGGCAGCGAGGACCCGACCGGTCAGCTGGGTCATCCGGCGGGCGCCGGCTTACGGACCCGAGTCCGTCGCTTCAGATCGGCGGGGCACCGCACCGATGAGGCTGAAGACCGTACCCTCGCCGCTCTGCGCAGGGCGAATCACGATCCACAGCGGCGGGCCCTCACGTTCCACATGCAACACGACGCCACCATCCGAACTTGGAGCGTCACCGATCAGGTCCCACCCCATGGCGTCGACCCGATCTCGGTACCAATCGGCAACTATCGCGACCGGATCCGGCGAGCGGAACTCATTCTCCGCAGCATCTGCACTGGTACGCTGCTCGACTGCTCGCGAGGGGAGGTAGATCGGAGCTCCGCGCATCACATCCTGACCGGGTCGCTCGGTCGGCGGAGGCGCGTCCTGCCCACACGCCAGCATGGTCAATGCGATCAGCGGCAAGCCCACCGAGATGCGCTCAAGAACAGATCCAAGATTCCGCATACGAGCGAAAGCGTAGTCGTCCGGGTCCCAATGGGCAAGAGATCAGTGCCCGCGATGCTCGCGATGGCCGTATATTTGGTGGTTCCGTTCAGCACGTCCCCAGGGAGAAGCATGGCCGGCCACAACAAGTGGAAGCAGATCAAACGCAAGAAGGCGGTCGTTGACGCCAAGCGCGGTGCGAAGTTCACGAAGCTGATCAAAGAGATCACCGTGGCGGCTCGCGACGGCGGTGGCGATCCTGACGGGAACCCCCGCTTGCGGACGGCCATCGATGGTGCCAAAGCCGAGAACATGCCGGCAGACAATATCGAGCGCGCCATCAAGAAGGGCACCGGCGAGCTCGAGGGTGT